>Ga0209487_1000146_pt1 | contig 64479 bp, 62 predicted proteins | sample Poulit2012_FD_187524 | JGI IMG/M metagenome (GOLD analysis project Ga0209487, IMG submission 187524) | Agricultural soil microbial communities from Georgia to study Nitrogen management - Poultry litter 2012 (SPAdes) (version 2) | ecosystem: Environmental > Terrestrial > Soil > Agricultural land...
ACCTCACATCTCTCGTAGGACCCAGTAAAACTTTCATTGGAGTCTCAGAAGCAGGGCATCTCGTTGAGTTTGCGACGCCAGACCAGTTCGCCATGCATGTCTTGAATTTACTCGAATATATGTGTAATGGAGAATACGCGCCTATGGGAGGGTGTCCGCGAGCCCTTTTTGGAAAGCAACTCCAGTCCTTGTGCTCTCCTACGAATGCCAGGTTTGCTGACGACAACCGTGTTCTCGCTGACACTTATGCGGAACCGACCAGCGTGTCAGGTTGATGGCTTATCGGAAGCTCCTTATGTACATGGGTGAGACCGACTACGGTGAAGAGCACACGGCAGATGTAGTGACCTTCCCGAGCGCCAATGGTGCTAAGCGGAAGGCAGGTGTTCTTCTGCCCATGCAAGAGTTGAGCGGTACCATGCGAGACCGTACTGTAGCGTGGCCTTCTGGTAGTGAGCGACAGCCGTAAAATCTTCTGGCACATTCAACGTCTCAATGCGTGCTTCCAGGCGTTCGAGCTGTCGCAGGCCTTCATGAAGCTGCTCCCGAATGTTTGAGGCAACCTGGACCCGCTCCATAATGGGCAAGAGCCCCAAAAAGTGAGCGCGTGACAGCATCGCCGTTTCAGGATCCCCGGGTAGCGTCTCATCGAGCATCCAGCGCCGAAAGTCCGCTCGGCCGGTATCGGTGATCGTGTAGGTTTTTTTGCCACGAGGGCCATCCTGAGACTCGATTCTGATCTTTCCGTCTGCCAGCAAGCGATCAAGCGCGCGCTTAATGCTGCCGGTGCTCGAACTGTAGATGAGAGATACACCAGTCTCAAAGTTCTTTGTCAGTTCGTACAGGCTCTGCGGCAAAAGCGTGAGAAGTCCAAGGATGATGTAAGCCATGCGGACGATTCTACCTCTTGACGAGCTGTAGGTCTATCTAGTAGACATATCTAGTAGACATATCTAGTAGACATATCTCCAGGAGATACTGCACAAGGGGTCACCATGAATTTTGACATTGTCGCCCACAAGATCGCTAAACGGCTTCAACGATCCACGCGCCGCAGCTACCCAGCTCCGTCCGGAACATCGACAAGTTGTTCATCAAGCCATCCCTTGTTGCTGCTCCTCAGAGGCTCAATCGGCAGCGTGGGATGGCGCGCCGGTCAGCGTGATCAGAATTTTTGGAAAAAAGGGAGTCATCCTTGAGAACGGCACCCGCAGTGGTCAAAGCTCCCGATAATCGTGCTCCCATCAACACCGATGCGCGTCTCACGAAGCTCGTGGAGAAGCTCGTTTCCCGCGGGGGCGTGCATCACACTAACGTAAGCATCGCAAGCGGCGATGGGGATCAGCAATGGTCAGCTGCCGCGGGTCCTGCTGACTATGTGCCACAACCAGACACTCCGTTCTTTATTGCGAGCATCACCAAGCGCTTCATCATCACCCTCGTTTTGCAGGCACACGAGCGTGGCGAACTTGATTTGTCCGCGCCGATCCTCCATTACCTGTCAGCCGAGACCATCGCCGGCCTCCACATCTTTCGCGGGGCCGACTGGACCCCGAAGATCACAGTGCGCCACCTCGCAAGTCATACCTCTGGCCTGCCAGATCATTTTGAAACACTCAATGACGGGACAAGCCTGAACACGCACCTCGCCACTGGTCAGGATCTTGGCTGGACATTCGATGACATGATCCGTACGACTCGTCAGCAACAGCGGCCCTATTTCAAGCCGCAAGATCTCACTGCCTCGCGACAGAAAGCTCGCTATTCCGATACCGGCTTTCAGCTCCTCATCCGCATCCTTGAGACAGTCACCGGGAACTCATTCGACGAACTCTTAACAGAACGCATCTTCGATCCGCTCAGCTTGACGTCTACCTGGCTTCCCAGGCATCGTCGGCTTGCCTTAGAAGTAGAACCTTCACCGCTCTACACCAAGCAACGTCGGGTCGACCTGACGACGATGCTTGAATCCACCAACGACCTATTTAGTACGAATGGGGATCTTCTCACCTTCCAACGTGCACTCCTTTCTGGTGAGATCTTTCGCGACCCGGATACTCGGAATTATCTGACTGAACGACGTAACAGATTGCGCAACATTCCTGTTCTGAACTAGGGCTGGGAACCATGTTTTACAAGGTCAATCGACTCATCTCAGTCGAGTACCAACCGGTTACACTTGTCGGACACTCCGGAGGCACCGGGACCTGGCTCTTCTATTGTCCAGAACGCGACATCCATCTTGGGGGTACCGTCGATCAAACCAAAGGTCAGACGATTCCTTTTCTATTCATGGCACGGTGCCTGAATGCGTGGCGACCATGATTGGCCTGGAACACCGTTCGCCGGGGATTCCCTACAGGTATTTGTTTGCTTCCTATCGGCGGAGGTGTTTGCGATGATCAAGGTGCTGGTTGCCGAGAATATCCGCCTGCTACGGGAGGCACTTGTCACACTCCTTAGACTCGAGGGCGACATCGACGTCGTGGCAGCTGTCGGAACTGGGGATGCCATCATCCCTGCTGCGATTCGACTGCGACCGGATGTCGCTATCATTGAGATCACCGTGCCAGACCACGACGGGCTGGACGCAGTAGTTGAGTTGCGCCGTCGGCTGCCGGCGTGCAGGGTTCTTATTCTTGCCGGAAGTTGCCAGCCGGCAGTGCTGCGGCGCAGCATACAGGCACAGGTAAACGGTTTCATGCTCAAAGATGCTGGGCCGCATGAACTTGTTCACGCGATTCGGACGCTTGCAGGTGGGGGGGGAAGGTCATCGATCCAGAACTTGCGTATAAGGCAATTGATCACCCCGATGGTCCACTGACGGACCGAGAAGTGACAGTCTTACGTTTGACTGCCGCGGGATCGCCACCACGCGAGGTAGCTTCGCAGTTACATCTTAGCTACGGTACTGTTCGAAACTATCTCGCGTCGACCGTGGCAAAGCTTGGTGCACGAAACCGTGTGGATGCAATTCGGATCGCTACAGACTCTGGATGGATCTAGTTCCAGCCACGATGGGCCAGCTTCCTGCGGGGTGAATATCCGCGTCTTGTTGTGCAAAGTGCACCCGCATTCTGTGCAATTGGCCCGTACATTGGTGCAAGAGGCACTGTCAAGTTTCAGTCGGCCCCTTTAGTCTGGTACTTACATGTCATTCGAAAGGAGAAGGCCATGAGAGTACTGGTGGCAGGTGCCAGCGGGGTCGTCGGACGTCAATTAGTTCCGGCATTGGAGACAGCAGGACACGATGTTATCGGCCTGGCGAGAACCACACGTGGGAAATTGGGTCGCGGTGCAGTCGCTGTAGATGTCTTGGATCGTGATGCGGTAATACGAGCGGTGGATGATAGTGCTCCAGATGCAATTGTCAACATGCTGACGGCGATTCCTGCCCGAATCAATCCGAAGCGCATCGACCGAGACTTCGCCATGACCAATCGGCTTCGTACCGAAGGCACAGAGAATCTGCTCCATGCAGCGAAACTGTTCGGAGTCTCGCAGATTGTGGCACAGGGGTTAGCTTACGCATACGATCCGCACGGAGCAGGTCCCGCGAACGAGGACACTCCGCTCTGGCGCGATCCGCCTCAACCGTTTGCGCCTGTTCTCGACGGGCTCAAGCAACTTGAAGCATCTACACTCGCTGCACAGGGCACGGTACTGCGGCTCGGCCATTTATATGGCCCCGGTACCAGTTATGCGTCAGACGGTTCATTTGTGCATGACGTGCGCCGTGGCCGAGTTCCATTGGTGGGAGGCGGCACAGCTACCTTCTCCTTCACTCATACACGCGACGTGGCGGCAGCCGTTGTCAGCGCGCTGACAATGGGGCTACCGGGAGTGTTCAACATCGTCGACGACGAACCCGCACAGATGCATGAATGGCTACCTTTCCTCTCCCGGACGATCGGTGCCCCAGATCCCAGACGCGTACCCACGCTCATGGCTCGATTTGCCGTGGGAACTTGGGGGATTGCCTTCATGACACAATTGCGCGGGGCGGATAACGCCCGGGCCAAGCGCCTCCTAAAGTGGCAACCGAAAGTCCCAACCTGGCGAAATGGATTTGCCTCCGAGCTCGCTGATATTGCAGCGGGACACTAACGCGATGTTTGCGAAGTGATACGAGTGTCGAAGGAAGAACGGATCAAAGAGTGACGCGACAGAGCCTTAGCTATTGAACTCACCGGCTACCAACCGAAACGTAACGAAGGACGGACAATGAACATCGCGACCGTAGCAAAGGCGTTCGGCCGGGCACGACGCCGCGTCTGCAATCTTGTGAGACCTAATGTCGAAATCACCTCCCCGCCAAACAGTATTCTGCTGGAGGAGGACGTGCCAATCGCCATCCGCGATGGCACCGTTCTGCGTGCGAATGTGTTCAGGCCCTACGGTGGGGGTCGGCATCCGGTTCTGATGTCAGCCCATCCCTACGGCAAGGATTATTTACCGAGGAAAACGCGAAAAGGTTATCGTGTTTTTCCAAACCTTCGCGTGTTGCCGCAGTCAAAACCATTCACAATCTCAGCATGGACGGGATGGGAAGCTCCCGACCCGGCCTACTGGGTGCCACGCGGATACGTCGTCATTAACGCTGACCTTCGTGGCTGGGGTCGTTCGGACGGTGTGGGCGATCTGTTCGGGCCCCAGGAAGGGGACGATTACCACGACCTGATCGAGTGGGCAGCCGAGCAGACGTGGTCGACCGGCCGAATCGGGCTGACCGGGGTGTCATACCTCGCAGTCTCGCAATGGGCGGCTGCCGCGACCCTCCCGCCCCACCTCACGGCAATATGCCCATGGGAAGGGTTCACCAGCCTTTGGGATGTCGCACGCCCAGGGGGTGTACGCGAAGACGGTCTAATGATGGTGTGGACCCACGGGACACACCGATCGAGACCAGAGAACCCAGTCGATCTCCGAGAGCAGCAAAAAACTCGACCGCTTCGCGACGACTGGTGGGATGCCCGCGACCAGGCCCTAGAAAAGATCAAGATACCGGCTCTTGTCTGCGCCAGCTTCTCCGATCATAACCTTCATAGTAAGGGATCGTTTGATGGGTTCCAAAACATCGCATCCACCCACAAGTGGATGTACACACACCGGGGGCCTAAATGGTCGGAGTACTACGGTCCGGATGGGCTCGCCGTGCAGGGCCGCTTCTTTGACCATTTCCTCAAAGGCGAAGAGAACGGGCAACTGGAAGTCCCGCCGATACGACTTGAAGTGCGCACCGATGCCGACTCAGTGACCTCTCTACGGTATGAACATGAGTGGCCACCTACGGCAACAAAATGGACCCGCTGGTGGTTCCATCCAGATGGCCGACTTGATGGCTCGGCACCGACCGCCAGTAAGCAGTCGTTCCGAATGCGCGGGCATGGACTGCACTATTCCCACTGCTTCGATGCCGACACCGAGATCATCGGACCTATGCAGGCACGACTCTCCATCAGTCTGCCCAACGGAGGTGACGCTTGCCTTTTTGTTGGCGTCCGCAAGGTCCGAGACGGCCGCACCGTGGCATTCGAGGGGGCGTATGGGTTCCGGGGTAGCATGATTACACACGGCATCCGTAAAGCTTCGCTTCACATCGCGGGCTTTGACGGGCGACCACGCGACGATGTCGCCCAACTTCTCGCCCCCAACCAGGTCGTCCCCGTCGACGTCGAACTGATGCCGTCAGCGACACTCTTTCGCGCAGGAGAGGAGCTGCAGGTCGTAGTGAGTGGACGATGGTTCTACGCGCGAAACCCCTTTACTGGCCAATTTCCCGCGTACTACGAAAAGAGCCCCCGCGGGCTGTGCAGCATCCACCTCGGGTCGGCTGAGAGCGGGTACCTGGACGTACCTGTCCAAGCAGCTGCCAATGCTTAGGTACTTGCCGAGAGCTTTGAAAACACTAGACGGAAACCGATGCATTGTTCCGGCTGAGGTGTCGGTGAAAAGGGGATTTACGTCCATGCCAATGGATGTGTTCCTCGACTTCGAGGGGCTGAGCAGGATCCGTTAGCTACGCGAGGCCGCCGGCACGATGTTCATGTTCGCGCTCATCATCGCGGTGCTCATGGTGGTCATTGTACGGCTCATCGCGGAAGAACCCCTCTCTGATCGAGAGGCACAACCTTCTGTGACCTATCGATCTCAGCTCACAGTTCGTGAAGCCAAAATGCTCGACCTACTCGCGGACGGACTCACCAATTGGACATTCGTGGAAAGTTGCGAATCAGCGTCACGACGGTAAAGACGCATTCCAGGGGCAATCCGAAAGCGCGCAGCATCGATACCCGGTAAAGGCGGTCGACAGACTTCGGCCCGTAAAATCGATGACCGCTGACGGTTCGTTCTGTCGTCTCCACAAGGCCGATTGCCTGATGCAGGGCGCGGACCGTCAGTCCAGTTGTCTCGGCGATTTCACCGATGCGCCAACTGGCAGGTTCCTGCGATTACACGTCCGAAAGGTTCATGTCTGTAAGGCTAGTCCCTGACCTTACATCAGGTGCAAGACCCTGGGTACAATGAGTGCTATAGGGAAAGGTCCGCCATGTCAAATTTAGCTTCACTGGAGAGCTATCGGGGCGAGCTGATCGGGTATTGCTACCGGTTCTTTGGCTGCTTATCCGAGGCGGAAGATGCAGTGCAGGAAACTTTCGTGCGTGCGTGGCAACATGCCGGGGACTTTGAGGAAAGGTCTTCGGTGCGCCGCTGGTTGTATGCGATCGCGACGAACGCATGTCTGGATATGAAAAAAGCTCGCCAGCGCAGAAGCTTGCCGATGGACCTTACCAGCCCGGGCGAGGTGCCAGACGACCCTCGCTCGCTCAGAGTGTTACCTGAGACGAGGTGGGTTGGTCCCATTAGCGATGCCTATCTCCACGCTGATCCGTCGGAGCAAGTAGCCCTTAAGGATTCGGTGCGGCTCGCGTTCATCGCGGCGCTACAGATGCTCCCGCCACGCCAGCGTGTCGTGCTCATCCTTAGGGATGTGCTGGCATGGTCCACACGTGAGTGTGCCGAGTTGCTCGAGACGACGCCCGCCTCGGTGAACTCCGCGCTCGCCCGGGCAAGAGGCACGATGAGTACACACGACGCTGGTCCTGCCGAGCGATATGACGAAGAGCTCCTTATGAACTACGTCGCCGCCTTTGAAGCCTATGACGTTCAGCGACTCGTCACGTTGCTGGCTGAGGACGCGCGCTTTAGTATGCCGCCGTACGAGCTCTGGCTCCAGGGCCGAGAGACGATCGAACAGTGGTGGCGAGGCCCAGGCACTGTCTGCAAGGGCTCGCGCACGATTACGACTCGGGCGAATGGGCAGCCGGCGGTCGCGGTATACCACGCCGTGGGCGAGAGCCGCTGGGAACCGTTTGCGATTCACGTGCTCGACGTCGCAGGTGGCCAGATTGAGAGAATCACCCACTTCATGGGAGCAGGGGTGTTCGCCGAGTTTGGGTTGCTGGAGCAGCTAAGTGAAGACCCGCAAGAAATGATGAAACTTTAGCGATCAGTTTGCCACGCGAGCGTCGTCTTATTGAATGACAGCATTAGAAAACTAGCGAATGGAACGACCATGACACGCCCCACCTCCTCCCACCTTTTTCACTCCGCCAACGGCGTCGTCGAAAATCCCCATCTGTGGCAATTCGACGCGTTCGGGGCTGAAGAAGGCCAACTCATGACCGAGGCCCTAGCCCCGATTACCGATACGGTGATTGGCCGTCAATTGTGGCAAGAATGGTCACAGTTCTGGGCCGAATCCGAAGAACCCTTTGCGCAGTGGATTACCCCTATGCACAAGCACGTTATCTCTTCCACTCTGCCTGAGGAACTGCCCTGGAACAGCACTCTCGTCACTGAAGACCCAATCGCATACGTACGGGAACTTCGCGAACAAGATGGGGGTGCCATCGCCGTTCTTGGCGGCATCGAGACGGTCCGTTCCCTGTTCCTCGCCGGGCTCATCGACACCCTCACGCTGACGACCCATCCCGTGATCGTGGGCGAGGGGAGACGGCTGTTCGACGAGAGCGTACCCACCACCCGGCTGCGCTTACTCGAAGTGAATCAGACATCTGCCGGAAACACGATCCTTACCTACGGACTACGCGAATGAAGGATTCAATTTTGAATGTCTCGCTGTCCATTGGCCGCACCCTCGCTCGTCATAACTGTGAGTAACAAAATGCGAGAAGGAGATGAAGCGAGTCATGGCAACGATCACCGCTTTTCAGAATGTGACCCTTGATGGGGTGATGCAGGCTCCTGGACGGCCCGATGAGGACACCCGGCAGAGGTTTGTCCACGGAGGCTGGTCAATGGGATACCAAGACGAGGTATCGATGGCTTTTGCTCAGGAATCGATGTCGGCACCAGGCGCGCTACTTCTCGGGTGGCGCACCTACGAAGACCTCATGGGTTTTTGGACCGGCACCGCTGAGTCCAACCCGTTTACCGAGGTACTCGTTAACTCTCCCAAGTACGTCGTCTGCAGCTCCCAGAGGGAATTGCAGTGGCCAAATTCCACGCTCCTCATCGGCAAGCCAGCAGAACAGATTGACCTGGTACGCAAGGAGACCGACCTGGGGATCACTCTCATGGGCAGCTGTGCGCTCTTCCGGGCGTTGCATTCGGCGGCCCTTATTGACGACTATGTACTGCAGATCCACCCAATCACCCTCGGTTCTGGTAGGAAACTGTTTGGCCACGGCGAGAGAAAGAATCTTGAGCTGGTGCGCAGCGTGCCCACCGGCACTGGAGTGATTATCGCCCATTACCGGCTTTCGCGCTAGCGTGAGCAAGGGAGGAGAAACCCATGCGGTACACGCTACTGCTGCACTACGGCGAGGAAGACTCCTCGACGCTCGGACCCGAAGTTATCAAAGCCGGGATGGAGGCCTTCGCTGCGTATGCGGCCGCACTTGAGCAGGCTGAGGTACTCATCAGCGGAGAGGTGCTCCAGCCTTCGGTACTGACGAAGACGGTGCGGGTACGTGAGGGAGAACCCTGGATTCACGACGGACCGTTCATCGACACCAAAGAACAGCTCGGCGGGATCATCGTCATCGAGGTTCCCGATCTTGACTCAGCGATCGAATGGGCCGAGCAGGCACCACCAGCTCACTGGGGAGCGGTTGAGATACGCCCAGGAGCAACTTATATTGATGAGGGTCAATGGGTGTAGCGCGATTGACGGACAACGAGGTACGGGCTGCAGCAGAACACGCCGCCCGTACCTCACGCGCGCGTCTGGTCAGCCTCATCGCGGCTGGTAATGGCGATATCGCTCTGGCCGAGGACGCGGTCGCGACGGAGTTCGAACGCGCGTTGACGAAATGGCCAGTCAGCGGTGTGCCTAAAAAGCCCGGATGCATGGTTATTGACCGTCGCCCGAAATCAGCAACGCGACACCTGGAAATCCGCCGCATACCGCACAGCAGCCCCATTGGACTCGATCCCGGCGTGCGAAGCAGGAACGGTGGATCCCTTTGCCGATATCGACCCCGATAGGATTCCCGACCGCCGGTTAGCGCTTTTGTTCGCTTGCGCCCACTCCGCCATCGACTCCTCAGTGCACACGCCGCTGATGCTTCAGGTTGTGCTGGGGTTCGAGGCCGCCCCGATCGCTGCAGCGCTCGGATTGCCGACAACGACCCTCACCAAACGTTTGTCGCGAGCTAAACGTCGGCTTCGGGAGGCTGGCGTTCCTTTCCAGATCCCCGGCCGTTCAGCGATGGCCACGCGTCTTCCCGTTGTGCTTGAGGCGATCTATGGGTGCTTCGCCATGTCGTGGGCCGATGCTGGCAGCAATTTTCGCGAATCGACGGAATCGCTCGTCGGTGAAGCCCGTCACCTCGCCGTGACTCTCGCGACGCTACTCGAGGATGAGCCGGAGGCGTGGGGCCTTGCTGCCTTAATCACGTTTTCCTTATCTCGAGCAGAATCGCGCGGCGCAGGGTACGTACCGCTGGAAGAGCAGGACACGGCGAGTTGGGATCGCAGCCTCATTGCCGATGCCGAAGCAATGCTGGTCAAAGCCTCCACCTATCGCTACCTGGGGAGATTTCAGCTTGAGGCAGCAATGCAAGCGGTACACGCTGATCGGCGTCGCGCCGGAGTTACCGACTGGAACGCTCTGGCAACACTGTCCACCGCGCTCATCAGTATCGCTCCGACTTTGGGGGCGCTGGTCTCTCACGCGGCGATCATCGCGCGCACCGCGGGCCCAGAGACTGCGCTCGCGCAGCTTGAGCATCTTGCTGCACGGCAGACAGAAGTTGACCGGCTGCAGGCCTTCCACGCCACTGCCGCGGAAATGCTCATGCAAATAGGTGATGCTGCTCGTGCCCGCGCAGCGTATGCTCGGGCAATAGATCTTAGCGGCGACCCTCGCGTGCGCGAATGGCTGCGTAAACGCGTGACACACGTCGACGAGCGCGGGCGTGCCTCATTCGACTTCGATAGCAGCGACAGGAGTGACGATGAGTGAAAAGCGAGTTCGCTTCGATTTTGAAGTCGATTTTTTCCAATGGTGGAGGGGTCAGCGGCAAGACTCTCGCCTTGATATCGATAGTGACGAGATAAGCAATGACGCTCTGGCCGGCCACATCATCCAGGATCTTAGCCTGCCGATGGTTGCCGAGGTACGCGTTCTTGACAAGAAAATTATCAATGAGCCCCATAAGCGAGGCTTAAAAGCGGAGAAGGAAGTCGTTTCGGACTCGAAGAAGTCGATAATAATCGATCTCAGCCACAACAGCAGCCATCCTTATTCGAGGAGGCTTGTCGGAGCACCGTGAGTACAGGCACCTTTATCGACGTGCCGCCTCACCGATATCCAGAGGGTAAGGACCAGTCCTAAATCGCTTTAAAGTAAAGCGCAGCCCAGTGGGGTGGGTGACCATCGCTCCATATAGGCGCGGGCCCGTTGGGCCGAAGTCGATGTAGGTCCTGGCAAGATTTTCCAAGCGGTAGCGGTCGGCGATTGTCCGATCGGGTTGATGCCTGCGGTCAAGGTGACGAACCCATCGATAGGGAACGTGGGGATCAGCTCGTCGCGGGTTTTGAAATGCTGGTACACCACTGGGTGGCTGTAGTCGATCGCCTAGGCTAACCGGCGGGAGGTGACTGCTTACCGTTGGCGCTTTGTTTGGGAGAGGTCATGTACTCAGTAGAAAGATTGCGCCGATGATCATGATCACTGCTGTCGCGCCATGTATACCCCATGCGGCCTTAGCATCGCCACGAGCGGCCAGTACGATCGCTGCGTCGCCGACCGGAATGATTGCGTAGGCAAGCAAAATCCATCCGACCACAGTCGGCGGCGCCAGCAGAAGGAGGGTGACGGCCACGATGCCTGTTGTGAGATCGCGGATCCCTTTTAGCCGAAGCCATGGCGTCGCTTCCTCGGGTGGCAAGGCGGGCAGCCCGAAAGTCATTGCTATTGTACGGGGGCGTGCAAGGAAGAGAACGCCGATAACGGCGATCATGACACCAGCGAGTGCAGCAATCACAAGTCCGATAGTGCCCATTGGATTCCTTTCGATGAAAGGAACTATAACAGCGTTAAATTAGTTATGACCATCTCTTTCCCAGCAGCAATCATAAAATGTTGCCACAGGCTAATACCTACCATCGAGTGATCATGCTAGGTTGATTGCTAGGCAAGCTAGCTAAAACGGTGGGGAAATTTTGATCTGGCAAAACTACGTCGCTCGAAACTCCGAAGAGAACCCTCTATGAACACTGCGTCGCATACCGGCCCCGAAACGGAGGCTGAGGGATCGCCCAGGTCAGAAAAGCGAAGTAGAGTGCCTAAATGGTTGCGTAACATCTTGCCAGCCCTACTTATTGTCGTCTGGGTGACCCTAGCGGGAACTGGCGGACCATATTTCGGAAAAGTCGACGAAGTGTCGTCGAATGACCAGACAACATATCTGCCAGAATCCGCGGATGCGACACAAGTCCAAGAGCTCGCAGGTGGCTTTACAGACTCCGATGCTATTCCGGCAATCGCCGTTTTTGTTGGGGATTCTGCATTATCGCAAAGCCAGCTTGCAGACATTGAAGCCGGCGTAGAAGCCGTGGGGGATATCGAGGCCGTTGAAAGTGAGGTCTCGCCACCGATACCATCTGATGACGAGCTTGCCGTACAAGCTTTCATACCAATCAACGCCGACGCTGATACCAGTAGCGCAGTTTCCCAGGTCGGAGATAAGCTGCGATCCGATACCTCGGATAATGTGACGGTGTATATAACCGGTCCGGCAGGGTTTAATGCCGACCTCACTGCAGCCTTCGCAGGTATCGACAGTCTACTGCTGGCCGTGGCCTTAGCTGCCGTTCTAGTTATTCTCGTTTTAGTGTATCGGTCATTCTTGTTACCGATTGCAGTGCTTTCGACGAGCCTTTTCGCCTTATGCGGTGCGCTGCTGACCGTTTGGTGGCTGGCGAAATGGGAGATCGTGTTACTCAGCGGTCAAACGCAGGGTATTTTATTTATTCTTGTCATCGGTGCCGCAACAGACTATTCACTGCTGTTAGTGGCTCGTTACCGAGAAGAACTACGAGTAAATCAGGACAAATGGGTAGCGACCCTGCGCGCGCTCAAAGGGGCGGTGGAACCCATTATTGCCTCCGGTTCCACCGTGATCGCTGGGCTGCTGACGTTGCTGCTAAGCGATCTAAAATCCAATAGCACGCTGGGTCCGATTGCTTCCATTGGGATCGTCTTTGCAATGTTGTCAGCTTTGACCTTATTGCCGGCGATTTTATTTGCCTTTGGCAAGGTGGTGTTTTGGCCCAAGCGAGTACACTACGAACCAGGTTTGGGTACCGGCGAACAGGACATACCTACCAAAGGCATATGGCCCAAGGTTGCCCGCAGTGTGCAGCACCGTCCCAGAGTTATCTGGCTCGTTACCGCTGTTGTGCTGCTGGCCGGTGCAGTAGGTGTGACCCAGCTGAAAGCCGAGGGAGTTGCACAATCTGAACTTGTGCTTGGAGCTTCCGAAGCCAGAGATGGTCACCAGGCCCTTGGAAAGCACTTTCCCGGTGGTTCGGGCAGTCCCGTCCAGGTTGTGGCGGCTGAAGATGATATGGAGCGGGTTGCCGATGTGCTTTTGTCGCATGATGGCATTGAGGATGCTTCAGTCAATAGTCAAGACTCCCCAAGCGGTAGCGCACCCCTGGATCAAGACGGTATTGAGTCGATGGGCCCACCGGGGACACCTGCCCCGCAGCCAACAGTGGAGAACGGCAACGTGCTGGTCCAAGGCACACTTAGCGATGCCGCTGATTCTCAAGCTGCTAGCCACACGGTACGAGACATTAGACATGAATTAGCCGATGCTGCACCATCCGCGCTGGTTGGTGGCGTCACGGCAACGGCAGTTGATACCACAGATGCTTCAATTGACGATCGAAACCTTATTATCCCGATCATACTTGCGGTAATCTTGGTAATTTTAATGCTCTTGCTCAGATCAATTTTGGCGCCAGTTCTACTAATGCTGACGACAGTATTGTCATTTGGCACCGCAATGGGTGTCTCGGCACTGCTGTTTAATCACGTATTCAACTTTCCCGGAGCTGACCCGGCAGTGCCGTTATACGGGTTCGTATTCCTTGTGGCGTTAGGCATTGATTACAATATTTTCCTGATGACAAGGGTGCGTGAAGAATCCCTGAAACACGGAACACGTCAAGGCATACTGCGTGGACTTACAGTAACCGGCGGGGTTATTACCTCAGCGGGGTTGGTACTTGCAGCAACGTTTGCAGCGCTGTCGGTTATCCCTATCCTGTTCTTGGTCCAGCTGGCATTTATCGTGGCATTTGGCGTGCTCATCGATACATTTATAGTTCGATCCCTTCTTGTGCCAGCATTGACCTATGACATTGGTCGTGTTATCTGGTGGCCCTCAAAGTTGAGCCGAAAGCAAGGGAAACATGCAGGTTAACCTCATGCGAACATCGAATCGTTTCTAGTCTGCTTGGCAATATGGACACCAATACACATAGCGTGTCTGTCCTGGAAGTGCCCCTAAGGGGTCTCGGCGTATAAGAGTGCTACAACGTAAACATGATCGTCGGTCATACACCCAAAAACGCGGACGATGACGCTGGGTGCGTCGTCTATCGGCTTGGGCTCGGGCTTGTTCCTGTGGGCTTGCAACGCGAAGCCCAAATGCTGCTTGTGCGTCAGGCCGAATATCGACAGTGGAGCGGGCGGTATGGGATGTAGAACGCGGAGGAACATTAAATACCATAAGCTCTCGAGCCAATAAGATCAGGCCGGCAAGCTGCCCATCGGTGAGAGTACCGACACGACGATGGGGGTTCATCCGTGCCAGCGATAGCACTTCGCAACGATAAATATTGCCTATGCCTGAAACTACCCGCTGATCCAGCAAGGTGGACCCGATAGGTTGGTCTGACCTCTGACGGAAATTTGCTTGGGCAGTCGATAACAGTTGCTCGGCTAGCTGGGGGTTTTGCCAATCAGGGTCCAAAAGATCTGGGCCTAGTCGGGATAGTTGTTGTTGTGCTTGCTGAGGCGTTAACACCTCCAAAGCGCTTAAACTGAATCCAACGACATTATGTTTAGACAACCCCAAGATACATCGTGCCCGATGGGTGGGCCGTACATCAATCTGCCACCAACCGTCTATGCCCAGATGCGAAAAGATGACCAAAGTTTGGTGGGAAGCTAAGCCGTTCTGCGGAGCCTGAAGAAATATAGACAGATACTTTGCCGTGGGCAACACACCGGTAATTTTCCAACCAGATAGATCCACCGTTGCTAATGATGCTATGCGGAAATCGGAGTGTACTAAAATCTCGTCTTGCATCACCGGACGTAACTGGTATGCAAGACGAACCAGAGAATCTCCTTCAGGCACGGGCCCACCCCCTGAGGCTAATGCGGATGTACAGGACACCAGCGTGCACTAAGTCTAGCGATTGCAGCCTGGGGCTTGGGTGAATCTACTAGGACGCGTTTGTCATCTAAAGTGTAGTGTTCGGTACCTTTCGTTGGCTGAATAGACTAGTCTACCTAGTATTATCTGAATGAAAGGTGGCGCGTAATTGGTTGCAACAGAATACAAGAAACCAGCCCGGCAGCGATTGCTTGAAGCAGCATCGCGGTTATTTTATGCCTATGGGGTCACCGCTACGGGGATAGATGCCATTACCGGGCAGGCCGGTACGGCAAAGATGAGCCTCTACAATAATTTTTCATCAAAAGACGACCTGATCCTGGCATACCTTTTACACCGTCATGAAGAACTACTGGAGTTTTACAACCAGCGTCTAAACCAGGCAAAGACGTCGCAGGCCCGGATACTGGCAATATTCGACGCGTATATTGATCACGCACGTATTGATTATGAGGGCGGGTTTCGTGGTTGTGGGCTTCTTAACGCTGCAGCTGAGTTTCCGGCGGGCAGCCTGGGTCGCGCTCGTGTTTGCGAACACAAAGAACAAATACAAAGCCTCATTCACGACCAACTTGAAAACTCTGGCTATGCTAACCCTGGCCAGTTAGCCGCCCATTTAGCGCTGTTACTAGAAGGAGCGATGAGCCGAGCTGGGCTGGAACATAGTACAGAGTTGCTGTTTCAGGCGCGCAACATGGCGACTTCCCTGCTGGAGGCCCAGTGAATAGCAACCGTATATGGGGGATCGGTACGGTATTAGTTGCTGCCATTCTTTGGGGTACGACGGGAACTGCTGCCACATTCGCTGCGAATGTGGGGCCATTAGCCATAGGTGCAGCATCCCTAGGCGTTGGTGGTATTTTGCAGGCCTTGGTGGCATTGCCGGCATTAGCACGTAGCCTGTTGGACTTGCGGGCGCGCTGGGGCATTGTGGCCATTGGTGCCGTTGCTGTATTCGTATATCCGTTGGCGTTTTATTCCTCGATGCATTTTGCCGGCGTCGCAATTGGTACCGTAAGCTCTCTGGCTTCGGCCCCGGTAGCGTCAGGATTGCTTGAACGCATCATAGAGAAGCGTCGGTTAGGCGGTTGGTGGTTTCTTGCTGCGCTGCTAAGTATAACGGGAAGTATTTTGCTGGTGGGTGCCAACGGTGGTAACCATGCGGCAGAAGAACACCACATTATTGGCGGTATTGGGCTTGGGCTGGTCGCAGGCGTCTCTTACGCTGCCTATTCTTGGGCCGCACAGTATTTGATGGCACAGCAAATTGGCCGCGCCGCAGCAATGGGATCGATTTTTGGGGTAGGCGGTCTGCTGTTGATGCCAGTCCTGCTGGTAACTGGTGCTCCATTACTAGCCAATTCTGTTTCGCTAGCGGTCGGAGTATATATGGCATGCGTGCCAATGTTTCTCGGTTACTTGGCGTTTGGCTATGGTTTGTCCAAAATCCCTGCAAGTTCGGCTACTACAATTACACTTGTCGAACCTGCTGTAGCCACCCTCCTGGCCGTTTGGATTGTCCAAGAGCATTTAACTTTGGGAAGTTGGATTGGTTTGGCAATCTTCGGGGTGGTATTGATTATTTTGGCTCTTGCTCCGAGCAGCCGCCCCCAAACATCCCGTGGACTACTGGCGTCTAAAGACTACGACTCAATGCTGACAGAATGCCAAAGTGGCGCCCGTACCGGAGCGTGTCAAGGAACTGAACTTTCCCAGTGAACAGGAACTTATCGGAGTAGGCTTCTGCCGTGAGCAAATTTGAAAAACTGTATTCGTTGTTGATGAAGCGCAGCCCTGATGGCGAAGCAGAACTGACGCCTGAGGTACGGGATAATATCCCGGCAAATGGGTTACGTATTGTGTCAGCCAACGCTATGCAGTCCTCTGGCGATCAATTGGTCAATGCTTCGACAGTCTTGCCATGGCTGTTTGCTACGCTCGGGGTCCCGCACGCCCTGACCGGATTATTGGTTCCGATCCGGGAATCGGGCTCGATGTTGCCGCAAGCCTTTCTCACCCCATTGGTACTGCGTGTACAGTACCGCAAATGGATTTTTATTGCCGGAGCTCTTATTCAGGCTCTTGCGGTAGGGGCAATGGCGTTAGTTGCAGCGCTGGTAGACGGTGCAACCGCAGGTATCAGCATTCTTATCGCACTGGCTGTGTTTTCGCTTGGCAGGTGTCTTACCTCTATCGCTTCTAAGGATGTTCAGGGCCGGACCATACCAAAGGGTGAACGTGGTCAAATTAATGGATTGGCTACCACCGCATCGGGGTTTGTAGCGATTACCTTAGGCCTGGCCATTCGCTTTTTTGGTGGCGAAAGTTTATCACAGGTACAGCTTGCCTGGTTGCTAGCACTTGGGGCAACTTTCTGGGTCGGGGTGGCGCTGTTATATTCGGGTATTCGAGAGCCGGCATCCGAACCAGAGACTACGCCTGAGCAACGTAGTGCGACTTCTTCGAATAATTTTAGTGGCCTGTACCGGTTGTTACGTGATGATCGGAAGTTCCGGCATTTTGTCACCGTGCGCAGTCTATTGCTGGTATCTTCTCTGAGCCCACCACTAATTGTCACCTTATCGATACAGTATGACGCCCAGAGTTTAGCCGGACTTGGTGGGTTCGTCATTGCTTCGGGCATTGCATCGCTACTAGGCGGACGCATCTTCGGTAGGTTAGCTGATCGTTCAAGCAAGCAACTCATGAGCGTTGGTGCTGCGGTGGCGTCCATTTTGGTCATTCTCACAGTGCTACTGGCAGCCATCCCTGATCTGCTGGGCGGCGGATGGGGTACCAATTTGCTTTTTATTCTCGTGTATTTTTTGCTGACGCTAATGCATACCGGTGTACGGGTTGGCCGCAAGACCTATGTCATTGATATGGCAGAAGGAGACCAGCGTACTGCCTATGTTGCGGTGTCGAACACTGCATTAGGGCTAGTGCTACTTTTATTTGGCGGTATCAGTTCGGCATTAGCTACCATACACATTTTCTGGGCGTTGTTATTTTTGGCAGCCACAGGGTTGGTCGGAGTTTATGCTGGGGCGCGACTTCCCGAGGTCTCTAAACGATAACTGAGTTTCGTGGCGGTGCAAGTTAGGGTGGGATGGTGTCATCAGAAGAACTGTTCCATCAACAACCTGTAAGAGAATTTGCTACAAAAAAGGGACGCCGAGCGTTTTTATTATTTGGCTCGTTGGCCTTTGTTTTCGGATTCGTTGTTATCTTTGTTGCGGCTCTTGTGAACCTAACTAGCGCAGCCCCCATCCCAAAACTTAGTGGTGTAGGACTGCCACTGGCCCCTATTGGCATTCTATTTTTTGGTTATATTGCAATCAACGTCTGGCGTGGTTTTCTCGGGCAGCAAGGTGATATCGGGTTAGTTATAAGCCCCACTGGTTTTACAGATCTTAGCCAAATCACCGCACCACAAGGTATTGTCGCCTGGAATAACGTCGAAAGCTATCGATATGCCACAGTATTGGGCGAACCGATGATCATTGTGCGACTCAAGGATCAAAAAGCGTATCAAAAAACGCTTGGTTCTTCACCAATCAAACAAGCCGTATTCAAAATGAACTCGTTGATGTACGGCGGTCCCATACATGCCATTGTTCTAAACCACCTGGAGGTAAGTGGCCAAACGGTTCTTGAAAGCATTCAGTATATGACCGGAAAGCCGCCGAGTGATCCATCCTGATTGGTAGAGTAGCTGGAGCCTAACGCATGCCAAACGTGGCCGAATAAACGATCGCGTATGCTTCACGGCGGGAGAGAACCACCACCATCGATAACGAAAATGGAGAACGTTTAAAAAGTGATGAAACGTTGGCTGTTGTTAATGGGTGCAATCATTGCTGAAGTGTTTGGCACTGTGTCATTGCGTGCAGCTGTTGACCATCCTGTCTGGTCGATTGGTGTAATAGTTGGCTATCTTATTGCCTTCATGCTGTTGGGGCTCGCCCTTGGTCAAGGGATCCCGATCGGTGTGGCATACGGTGTGTGGGCGGCCGCCGGCGTTGCACTAGTAGCCTTATTAGGTGCCATAATCTTCGGTGAGACTCTAAGTGTCACCGCCATTGTCGGCATCGTAACCATAATTGCTGGGGTGTATATAGTCCAGACAGGCGAAGATGACCCACAAAAAGCCGAGGTGCTGCAACCATGAAGTGGTTATTTTTATCATCGGCAATTTTGGCAGAGGTGTTGGGCACCCTAAGTTTGCGGGCCAGTAACGGATTCAAAAACAAGCTGTGGGTTATCCCATTAGCTATTTGTTACGGGTTGACGTTCTGGTTTCTAGCCCTGACTCTAAATGCCGGTATGCCGGTTGGGATAGCCTATGGCATCTGGTCGGCTATAGGGGTCGCATTGATTGCGCTGCTGGCGCGGATCATTTGGAAAGAACCGCTAACACCGCGCATGATCGTAGGCCTAGTACTAATTATGGTAGGTGTGTTCCTAGTCGAACTCGGTTGACATTCACCAGCCCATAAAAGCCCTGACCCAATGCGCGGTGTCAGTAAATTGGTTCTCAATTTTTAACTACACGGACTACTCATTTGATCTACTTTGAATTTCTTGTTGGATAACTTCCATTACGGATGCATCGGCCAGTGTGGTCACATCGCCGATTTCACGATGCTCGGCCACGTCTTTGAGCAAGCGTCGCATGATCTTGCCTGATCGAGTTTTTGGAAGATCTGGCACGACCATAATGGCACGAGGTGTTGCAATGGGCCCGATTTCGCTGCGTACGTGGCTGCGTAATTCTTGGACTACATCATTTTTGTCCGCAGCGCTTTCTCGGAGGATAACGAACGCTTCGATAGCCTGGCCGGTAGTTTCGTCTTGGGCCCCAACCACTGCGGCTTCAGCAACTTTGGAATGAGCCACTAACGCTGATTCAATTTCAGCCGTTGACATGCGGTGTCCCGAGACATTGAGGACGTCATCGACACGTCCTAGTACCCAGATATCGCCATCTTCGTCGATTTTGGCCCCATCTCCTGCGAAATAGACCCCAGGATATTGTGACCAGTATGTCTTTTTATATCGTTCTTCGTCTCCCCATAGTGTACGAAGCATACCCGGCCAGGGCTCTTTAATGACAAGGTAGCCACCGTGACCAGGCGTTACAGAATTACCTTCATCATCAAAGACGTCCGCTACCACACCTGGTAATGCTCGCATGGCTGCACCGGGTTTAGTCGCAGTTACGCCAGGTAATGGGCTTATCAAGATGTGGCCGTTTTCGGTCTGCCACCAGGTATCCACAATGGGACAGTTATTATTGCCGATGATCTCTCGGTACCACATCCAGGCTTCCGGGTTAATAGGCTCACCCACACTGCCCAGAAGGCGCAGGGACGATAGGTCAAAGTCGGCAGGTATTTCGCGTCCCCATTTCATAAAGGTTCGAATACTCGTGGGGGCACAATACAACACGGTTACGCCATATTTTTGAACGATTTCCCACCAGCGTCCACGATGTGGGGTATCCGGTGTGCCCTCATAGAGCACAGATGTGGTGGCATTGGCTAGTGGACCGTAAACAATATATGAATGGCCGGTGACCCAACCAATGTCTGCGGCAGTCCAAAATACGTCTGTTTCGGGTTTGATATCGAATACCGCCCAGTGTGTATAAGACGTACCGACGAGGTACCCGCCGGTGGTATGCATTATACCTTTTGGCTTACCGGTGGTGCCGGAGGAGTACATGATATATAGCGGATGTTCGGCATCGAATGCCTCCGGAGTGTGCTGATCGCTTTGCCGCTCGACAATATCGTGCCACCACACGTCCCGATCGTCGTCCCACTCAACGTCTTGGCCGGTGCGCTGGACAACCAGTACATTGCGGACCTGAGGCAAGTTTGCAACGGCCTTATCGACTGTGACCTTGAGGCCATTGGCCTTACCTCGGCGGTACCCACCATCGGCGGTGATAACAATTTCGACACCGCAGTCTTGAATACGGTCAGCGATGGCTTGATCCGAGAAACCGCCGAAAATCACCGTATGTGGTGCCCCGATACGAGCGCAAGCCAGCATGGCGAATACCGTTTCAGGGATCATGGGCATGTATATGGCTACGCGATCGCCGGTTTGGACGCCCAGTTCAATTAACGCGTTGGCGGCTTTGGACACTTCGCGCATGAGATCAGCGTAGGTGATGGTGCGGGTGTCGCCGCCTTCACCTTCAAAGTGGTAAGCGATCCGATCGCCTAGACCAGCTTCGACGTGCCGATCTACGCAGTTATATGCGGCGTTGAGCTTGCCGCCTAGATACCACTTAGCAAATGGGGCATCCGACCAATCCACTACCTCTTCGAAGGGCTCAGCCCAGGTAATACGGTCGGCTTTCTCAGCCCAAAAGCCAATACGGTCAGCTTCGGCTTTATCGTATTCTTCCGCCGTAACATTTGCCTGCGCAGCAAATTCCGGGGGAGGCTCAAACGTGCGATCTTCTTGGCTGAGGCCTTCAATTGTTGGATTATCTGCCATGGTGTGCTCCTTTTGAGTGTCTGGCGTAGACCAGTGCTCGCAGCATATCTACTGTGATGCAAGTCTCACAGATTACCCTACGCGCAGTGATATTGAAGTCAAGACCATAAGTGCGCGGCCAGGCGTATAGGAGTTATCGGTGCATCCGCCGCAGCCGGCTTCGCTGTGAAGTTTTCGAGACATTGGGCACTAAAATATTCAGCACGCGAATAACGGTAGTCAGCCACAACAGAACTAGGCCCACAACAATGCTTTCTAACGCAGTAAATGACAGCCCCGGCACAAAGAGCGTTAACCCCGTACACATGATAATCAGTAGGGCCACCATCACTGTGACAGTTCGTAACACCGCCGGCGGGTGACTTAGCGCCGCGGTTGTGAGCGCTGCGGCAGCAACAAAAAGTACCAGCGTGGTGAATGCGGCAATGGTGTGAGCAATAGGCAGCTGATCGGTAGGCATTCCTCCCACAGCCACCAGCGTGCCCCCGGCGGCAACCCAGACGATGACTACGATTGCGATATGTCTGAGGGCATCGTCATCAAGCAGCCGATGTAGATCTCTGCCGATATATAAGCCAATGGTAGCCACTAATAGTCCGGCAATGATTACCGTGCCATTGAATGCCCAGGCCCCGGTCTCCACACCCAATTGAGAAAAGTTGCGTTCCCACCAGTCAGGATCAGTACCAGTAAGCATGGCAAAAACCGTGCCAATGACCAAAAATGACCAAAAAGGAGACTAATAAATTTGCGATATCGCGTGTGCTCAGCTGAACACCGGCTTGAAAAGCCAGTCTGCCACCAAAGGCTGCGGCAACGCCGGTGAACAGGCCACCACCAAGCTGACCGAATTCAAGACCTTGTAGCCCGGTGGTCAATACCTGGCCCGTCAAAAGTACCCCCAACCCGGCTACACCACCCATTGCAATGGTTACCGAGATCGCAGAAATATTGGATACAGCCGCTTGCTAACGCGGCATGGGTCGGGTTTCACCGCGCCGGTAGAATAGTGTGCTAATCAGAAAGGCCGCCGCCGTGATAGACGCTGCAATCAGTGCGGCTGGAAGAAGTACTGAGCCGCCTCCGGTAAAGGGTCGGGTATCACCCCACAGCAGGATTATTCCGGCGATGGTACCGAGTATAAAGCAACACACAGTGGCCCACAGGGCGTGGGCCTGTTCGCGCAAGGCTCGTTCGGTACGGTCCATCTACTACTCAAACAGTCATTGGGGCCCATGGCGGTTTAGCACGGATAAGGTCTGATCTACCAGATGGTTGTAGTCGGTATCATTCAATGGATCGGGGAAAGTAAACCGCAACGCTGTCGTTGCTACATCCGGGTCAAAGCCCATGGCCAACAAAATACCAGAGGGTTCCTTTTTGCCAGCTGAACACGCTGATCCTGATGAGGCTGCGACACCCATAACGTCAAGATCGACTAATATTGACTCGCCTGAAATACGCTCAAATACGAACGAGGCATGGTTTGGCACGCGCTCGGTGGGATGGCCGGTCAACCGGGCACCGGGTATTTCTTCGAGAATACGACTAATAAAGGCATCGCGTTGGGCCACCATGGTTTGCGCCCGGGTACCTGCGGTGGGCAATATAGTGGCGACTGCAGTGGAAAATCCAGCGATAGCTGCCAAATTTTCCGTTCCAGAGCGTCGGCTATTTTCTTGGCCGCCGCCGTGCAAGAGCGGCTCAAAGGCTATATCGTCACGAATCAATAGCGCCCCTGCACCTTGTGGCCCACCAAACTTATGTGAAGCAATGGACATAGCATCGACGTACTGGCCGGGCCAGGCTTTGGAATCGAAGCTCACCGGTAAAGATGCCGCTGCTTGCACCGCGTCGGTATGCATAACCGCACCTACTGCCTGGGCTGCTTGACCAATACGGTCAATGGACTGCACGGTACCGACTTCACCGTTAGCTAGCCCTACCGAGACGATAGTGGTGTCGTTGCCAATGGCAGCAATGACCTCTGATTCGTCGACGCGGCCGTACTGATCCACCTCGACCTCGGTAATTTCAAAGCCCGCTAGTTTGCCCAGAAACTGGCACGTCTTGCGGATAGACGAATGTTCGATAGCGGTGGTGACGATGTGCCTACCTCGTGGATTAGCAACACTGACCCCTTTGAGCACAAGATTATTGGCTTCGGTGCCGCCAGAGGTAAACACCACCTCCGATTCACGAGCGCCTAGCGCTGTGGCAAGTTGTTGGCGGGCGTGATTGAGAACGGTTTTGGCATTTTGGCCAGGGGTGTGGACCGATGACGCATTGGCCGGGCCGGCATTCAACACTTTCAACATGGTGTCACGGGCCGCTTCGCGCAGTGGGGCAGTAGCGGCGGCATCTAGGTACAGCATTAGTCGGCATCCAATCCTAAATCGAGTGCGGCGGCACCTTGGGTGATTGCTCCGATCGAAATGATATCGACTCCGGTTGCGGCAATATCTGCCACAGTATCCAAATTTACTCCGCCTGAGGCCTCGACCACGCAGCGATCAGCAATGTGTTCTACGCCGGTGCGCAAGTCAGCGGTTGAAAAATTATCCAACAAGATCCCGGTTACTTGCGCAGCAACTACAAAATCAACTTGATCGAGTCGATCGACTTCAACAATGATGGGCATGGTATGACCAACCTGTGCCTTGACTTGGCGAATAACGTTGGTGAGAGCTGTGCCGTCGGTAGCTCCCAGCGCTGCCAGATGATTGTCTTTGAGCATGATGGCATCGGAGAGGCCAAAACGGTGATTGACTCCGCCACCAGCTACAACAGCATGTTTTTCTAGCGCTCGCAGTCCCGGGGTGGTTTTCCTGGTGTCGGCGATGCGGGCCTTGGCATCAACGGAGTCTACCTGAGCGACAAACTTTGCAGTCAGCGTGGCAATACCGCTGAGTCGTTGGGCAAAGTTTAATGCTACGCGTTCAGCGCTGAGTATGCCGGCTGCTGGCCCGCAAAGCTTCGCCAATACATCACCGCAATGAAACGCGGTACCATCTGGCACCAGATCATCGACCTGGATTGCTGAATCTACTTGTCGGAAAGTTTCAGCCAGGACTGTGCCGCCGGCAAAAACTCCGGGCTCCCTGGCCACCAGTTGGGCTTGAAACTGTTGAGCAGCCGGAATAGACGCGGCCACAGTGGCATCGCCCCATGGAAGATCCTCGGCGAGACCACGTTTGACTGCATCGGTCAGAAGTGTGGGTGTCAACATTGAAACTCCTTCAGGTGGTACCCGGCATTCTCGTATTGGTGCTGGCTGGTGTCTAGGCGCCAGGCGCTGCGCTTGGCCTGGTAAGGGTCTGGTGTGGGGTAATCTGCTCGCCAATGTCCGCCGCGTGACTCGGTGCGTGCTAGCGCGGCCGCAGCCATCAACGACACTACATCGCCTAATGGGTGCTCGACGTCGTCCAATTGGGCTAGCAAATGGTGCAGCCCTATATCGGTACGGATAATCCCCAGGTGGCTGTTAGTAAGTTGCTGTAGATGCCGGAATTGTTCTTGGGTGCCACCAGAGCGTGGCCGATGTGCAGTAACCGGTTTGGCCGAAGCTATGAACCGTTCAAATGATGGTTCGAGCCCATCACATTGAGAATCTAGGAAAGCTTGGGCAGCCTTTGCTACTCGGGCTCCGAATACCAAGCCTTCAAGTAACGAATTTGAGGCTAACCGGTTGGCACCGTGCACTCCGGTGGCAGCTACCTCTCCGGCAGCAAATAACCCGCTGATTGATGTTCGACCCCATACATCAGTAGCTACGCCGCCCATGCAATAGTGTGCAGCCGGTGCTACCGGTACAAAACTTGTAGTCCAATCAATGCCGATTGACGCTAACGCACCGGTGAGTTGAGGGAACCGTTGGGCTAAGGTGCCAGCGCCCTGTCGTGCTTCGATAACCGTGGCATCTAAGAACACTGAGTCAGCGCTAGATTCGACCATGGTTTCAAAGCTTGCTCGCGACACGACATCCCGTGGCGCCAAGTCGGCCTCGGGATGCGCTGCAGGCATGAACCGCTTGCCATTCGCGGTGCGCAACACAGCACCGGCACCACGGACCGCTTCGGAAATGAGCCCGCCATTGGCAGTCAACACAGTGGGATGAAACTGAACGAACTCCAAATCTGCAACAACAGCTCCAGCACGAACTGCCGCCAAAAGACCCTGCCCGTTGACCGCAGGTGAGGATGACGTCGTGGCGAATAGGCCCGCATAGCCGCCTGTGGCAAGCACAACAGCATCGGCAGCCAATCGATGTTGGCCAGCCGCGTCGGTGTAGCTGATTCCTTGGACCCGGTGGCCAGCGACGTCTAAGGAGGTTAACGTTGCGTGCTGGATCAGTCGGACATCACCGTTTTCGATAAGCCGGGTAATACGTTGAGTCAGAAATAGAGACAGTGCGGCACCGGAACTATCTTCACCAGCATGCACAATGCGCGGTCGACTATGAGCTGCTTCAAGACCTAGGTCAAGCTGGTGGTCGGCATCGCGATCGGCAGGAAAGCCGGTGGCTAGCAGGTCATTGACCCGGTGTACTCCATTGCTAGTCAGAACACTGGCGGCAGCGGCATTGACTAATCCTGCACCGGCGAAGCATGTATCACGCTGGTGCAGCGTAGCAGAATCGTGGGGGCCCAAAGCCGCAGCGATACCGCCTTGAGCCAACCCGGTATTGCCGGCAGAAACGGCATCGGCGCCTAGCTCACCGGCGGTAACAAGGGTGACCGGAAGGTTTGCAGCAGCAAGATGTTCAACTGCGGTCAATCCCGCTACACCTGCACCGACGACAATAATCACGGGCGTGCCGCCAACATGCGTTCCAATGCGACAGCTGCTTCTGTGGCTACGGTGTGATCTACCGAAATCTGGTTGAGCACGTGGCCTTCCAGTAGTCCTTCCAGAACCCATGCTAAGTAGGCCGGGTGAATGCGATACATGGTTGAACACGGGCAGATGACAGGATCAAGACAAAATATCGTCATCTGCGGATATTGCGCTTGTAAACGGTTAACCAAGTTTATTTCGGTGCCGATTGCAAAAACATCACCGGGCTTTCCGGTTGCGATGGCTTGACGAATAAATTCAGTGGAGCCAACGCCATCTGCAGCCTTTACAACCGGGGCAGGGCACTCTGGGTGCACAATGACCTGAGCGGTTGGGTATGTGGTGCGTGCCTTGTGAATTTGCTCGACGGTAAAGCGTTTGTGAACGGAACAAAATCCGTTCCACAAAATGACCTTGGCATCTTGTAGCTGCTGTTCGGTGTTCCCACCCAACGGTAAATAGGGGCGCCAAAGCGGCATCTGGTCTTCGGTAATACCCATGGCTTTTGCCGTGTTGCGCCCAAGGTGCTGGTCGGGAAAGAAAATGACGCGTTTCCCACGTTCAAAAGCCCATTCCAAAACGGTGGCAGCATTAGATGACGTGCACACGATACCGCCGTTGCGACCACAGAAAGCTTTGATTGCAGCCGAGGAATTCATATAGGTAACAGGGATAAGTTCTGCTTGGGCCCCGTCCTGTGTTCCCAACGCATTGGTAATTTGTTGCCAGGCAGACTCCACCTGATCGATATTTGCCATATCGGCCATTGAACAGCCGGCTGCTAAATTGGGCAGCACCACAGCTTGCTTCGGGGCGGATAATATGTCAGCGGTTTCAGCCATAAAGTGGACTCCGCAGAATACAAATGCCTCAGCCTCGGGATGGTCCTTTGCAGCTTGTGCCAACATAAAGGAGTCGCCTACGAAATCGGCATGCTTGACGATCTCATCGCGCTGATAAAAATGGCCAAGAATCTTCAACCGATCGCCAAGTTGTGCTTTGGCAGTACGAATCCGTGCATCGAGTTCCTGCTGGCTGGCTTGGGTATATTCTGCCGGTATGGGTAGCTGATGAGGAGTATTAGCTGGAGCGGTATCGTTTGTTGAAGCTCCCGGACCGTATCCGGGTTGAGTGTCGATTTCCCAGGGGTCAGTAGATAGCTGACTGTCGCAAGTAGAAGTAGGATCTGCTGGTTGTCCAACCGGAATAGTGTTTCCTAGCGGGACTGGGTTGCGCTGCTCTGTGGCGGCGGCTGCGGAAATTAGGTTAGCAACACTTGTCATGGGGCTCCTTAAGGTGATGTAGTGCTACAACTCAGTTATGGTCGGGTTGGTCTTTGAAGCGGTATAGCCGAGCGGGCCTATGGGGCGTGCCTTGTTCCACTCGGCCGGTATCTACCAGGTGGCCTTGGGCCAGTATGTCGCGACGAAAATTTGCTGGATCAAGCTGTTCACCCAAAATCGCCTCGTGTACCCGTCGAACCTGGGCCAACGTGAACTCTTCGCCCAAAAAGCGGTGAGCGACCATGGAATACTCAGTGCGTTGGCGCAATCGCCACACTGAATAATCAATAATTTCAGCGTGATCAAAAGCCAACCTGGGCAGACGGTCAATGGAAAACCACGCAACGTTTGCATCAGCCGAAGCGATCAGCGCGCGGGAAAACTCGGTCACCGCATCCTTCGCGCCAGATACACCATCCTCGGTGACAGTGTGGGTTGGCTGACTCGTGGGTTCTGCAGCTAGAGCTAATTCTCCGTAGAGCCCCCAGTACGCAATGGTGACCAAACGCTGTGCTGATGCTGAACGGCTCGTTGCCCCGAAAGTATAGAGCTGTTCCAAATAGCCTGGGGAACGTAGAACAGCTTCATGCAGCGTTCGTGACGCCGTTTGATGCAGGTCCTCGTCCCAGGGGATTGGTCCACCCGGTAAGGCCCAGAGGCCGTCAAATGGAGGACGTGTCCGGCGGACCAATGGGAGCCATAATGTCGTTGCGTTTTCTTCTTGGCCTCCGTATCGGCCAGCATATTCGCCCCACGTAGAAATCAGATCCCCGGAGCGAGGATCAGCAACATTACCGTCCACGGGAGGATGCAGGGCGAACGCTACCGTCGATACTGCCACGGCAGGAGGCATGAAGCGTCGCTCTGTTGCGCTAGCCGCCGAGAAATTCACCACCTGCTCCTTATTTGCTTGGTCATGTCCAGCCGAAAACTACTTAATGTCAAAATGACTTTAAGTAAGTATGGAGCCTCACACCGCTGTTGTCAACAATCGTGTCGTCTGTAGCACTGGGGCAGCCGTCGATCCAGGCAATGACCTTTTGCGATATATGATTTGTCTAGGGCATGCGGAATGCTGCTGATCTAATTGTCAACTAAGGAGGTGCATAATGTCGGATACGCATCATACAAATCCGTTGCAATATACGATCATTTCTTCACCAATTGGCGACCTTTTAATTGCCGCAGTGGGAGCACAGGTTATACGGGTAGCTTTTCAGGCTCAGGGCTTCCCACAAGTCTTGGATGCCTTGGGCAACCAATTTGGGCCGGCGGCCCAACATGACGATGAAACGCTCATCCATGCGGCCCAGCAATTCGATGAATACTTCGCTGGCAGAAGGCAGGTTTTCAAATTACCGCTCTATCAATACTCCACGCAGAGCTTCGGCAGGGTCGTTCAGCAGCACCTGACTACGATTCCCTACGGGCAAACCCGTTCGTATAGTCAACTGGCAGAACAATTAGGCAAGCCAGGTGCCGCCCGGGCAGTAGGCAGCGCGTGTGCAAATAATCCTTTGCCGCTAATCCAACCTTGTCATCGGGTTGTTCGAGCTGATGGTAGCTATGGGCAGTACAGCGGTAGCCCTGAAACCAAGAGCTACTTACTGGCTTTGGAGCGAGGTGAAAAACCGATTGCGACAACATCCTGAGTTTGCCAACGTCTGGATAGATACCTTTGGCGTTGCCCGTCCTGAATGGGCGATAAAGCATCCACTTTTGCAACAGTATTTCGATACTGAGTGGGGCCGACCCGTCTACGATGAACAAGGCTTATTTGAACGGCTCAGTTTGGAGGGATTTCAGGCCGGACTATCGTGGTTGACTGCTTTGAAAAAGCGTCCTGCGTTTCGGTCGGCATTTGCAAACTTTGATCCAGACATTGTGTCGCAATTTAGCGAAAACGATATCGACGAGTTAATGAAAAACGCTGGTATCGTCCGTAATGCCCAAAAGATTCGAGCGGTCATCCATAACGCCCAAGCTACAGTCGCTTTGCGGAGTAGTGGCGGGCTCTCGCAACTTATTTGGTCATACCAGACAACGGAGCCCCTAGCATTAGATTCGGCTGGAACCCCTCCCACTCAGACGGCAGACTCAGCAGCGCTAGCTAAAAAGCTAAAACACCGTGGTTTTCGTTTTGTCGGCGCAACTACGGTTTTTGCGATGCTAGAGGCCATTGGCGTTGTAAATACCTTTCCATTTCGCAAACCACATAACCTTCCGATGTACTTCCGAGGCGACTAGCCTTGAAATCGCACCCAATCATAAGGAGTAAATCCATGAGCGACCTTAAAGGCCGTCGCATAGCATTTCTCGCAACTAACGGGTATGAGCCCTCCGAACTGTATTCACCATGGGATACTGTGGTGCAAAATGGGGCAGAGGCTGTTTTGGTTTCATCCGAATCGGGCCAAATTAGCGGTGGTGACCACTCCCAAGAAGTGGACATTGACCTTACCGAAGCCAATGCTAAAGATTTCGATGCCCTGGTCCTTCCGGGTGGTACGAAAAATGCTGATCAGCTTCGAATGAATAACGCCGCTGTTGAATTTACCAAAGCTTTCTTCGACGCGGATAAACCAGTGGCTTCAATCTGCCATGCCGCATGGATGCTTGCTGAAGCTGACGTACTAAAAGGCCGTAATATGACCAGTTACCCAAGCTTGCAAACAGATTTGCGGAACGCTGGTGCCACATGGGCGGACGAAGAACTTGTCGTTGATGGCAACCTTATAACTTCGCGCTCACCTAAAGATCTGCCAGCGTTCAATGAGGCTATAATAAATAAACTCGTCGAAGAATAAGCAGACGCGTTTAAAATAGTTGGTGCAGATGTGTAGTTCATCTGCACCAATTTTTTTATTGGCCACTCACGGTCGGGTTGTTTTGCAAACTCGCTATAGCAACAGTTCCATATATGAAGCATGATGGAATGAAACCTAACCTCGAAGAAAGTGTGAGCATATGCACAGCAACCACTGGGAAGAGACACTCGGAACTGCCATTCCCGATGACAACGCTGGCACGGTGCTAGAAGCAATGCGGCGTCGGCCTCGAGAAGACTTTTTGCCAACAGCACGCCAACATGAGGCCCGTTATGACCGCCCAGTAGATATTGGATACGGGCAGACAAACTCGCAGCCAAGTACCGTGGCGAATATGCTTTGGCTGCTGGACGTCCAACCAGGTCATACCGTGCTTGACCTGGGTGCTGGATCAGGCTGGTCCACTGCGATTCTTGGCGACCTTGTCGGTGAAAGTGGTTCAGTATTAGGCCTTGAAATCGTCCCAGAACTCGTCGAAGCCGCACAAGATGTGCTTCAGCAGCAGAATATGCCCTGGATAAGCATGCAACTTGCTACCGATCAGATTCTCGGGTCTCCGCAACGGGCGCCATTTGACCGTATCTTAGTCTCCGCAGAAGCCACTCACTTGCCAACTGAGCTAGTTAAGCAGCTCGGACCACAGGGCATTATGGTTATTCCTGTAGCTGGCCAGATGTTGCGGGTGTTGCGTCAAAGCGAGAACCCAGATGATGTGGAAGTTAGCCAGCATGGTGCATACAGATTCGTGGAGCTACGGTCTTCATAGTGACATGACCAAACATCTGATCTAAAAATCCAGCAGGACAGTTCGAAATTCTGCCGGTTTTGCGGCTACTGCCACCAAAATTCGGAATTTATGGCTAAGTATGGCACAATGTTTCAGGTGTTGATGATCAATCAACATTCCGCCCTGGTGTAATGGCAGCACGCCAGCCTTTGGAGCTGTGTGGTCTAGGTTCGAATCCTAGGGGCGGAACGCCGCATCGCGGTTGAGAAATGGCGTCTTACAATTTAAGGTCAGATTTTCTTGAGTTCTTCTTCTCCCGCGGCTGTAATCGTGTTGGCAGCCGGTGCCGGCACGCGAATGAAATCGTCTTTACCAAAAGTTCTGCATCACATTGGTGGGCGTTCTCTGGTTGGTCATGCCCTCGATGCTGCAGTGAGCTTGCAGCCCGAACACCTTGTTGCTGTTGTCCGCCATGAACGCGAACGTGTTGTCGACCATGTGCTGACGCATAATCCCGACCTAGTTATTGCAGATCAGGACGAAGTTCCTGGCACAGGTCGAGCCGTTGAACTGGGTCTGCAAGCTATTGGCGCAGTCAATGGAACTGTCGTGGTGACCTATGGTGATGTGCCGTTATTGACACCCGAAACTCTTGACGCTTTGGTAGCAGAACATCAAACAGCAAAAAATGCCGTGACTGTCTTGAGCGCTCAGGTGCCAGACCCCACCGGGTACGGCCGGATAGTACGCGATGATAACGGTCTCGTTACTCAGATTGTTGAGCATAAAGACGCGCTGAAAATAGCGGAAGACACTGGTGATTCGTCAGTCGCTGATATCACCGAAATTAACTCCGGTATATACGCTTTTGATGGGGCTATTCTGGCCCGTACGTTGGCCGAAGTTAGCACCGATAACGTGCAGGGCGAGAAATATTTGACCGATGTCTTGGGGTTAGCTCGAGCTGAAGGCGGTCGTGTCGCGGCATATGTGACCGATGATCTCATGGAAGTTGAGGGTGTCAACGACCGGATACAGCTCGCAGCGCTCGGGGCCGAACTGAACCGTCGCATAACCCAGCGCTGGATGCGCCAGGGCGTTACTATCATTGATCCTGCAACTACCTGGATTGATGTAGACGTTGAGCTGTCTCAGGACGTGACTCTTAAACCAAATACCCAGCTGCAGGGTACTACAACGATCGCTACCGGTGCCTCTATCGGCCCAGATACAACACTCAACAACGTTGTGGTTGGACAAGACGCCAACCTTCGACGCGTTGAAGCCACTGAGGCTCAAATCGGGCCGGGAGCGACAGTCGGTCCTTTCACCTATCTGCGGCCGGGCACGGTTCTAGGCGAAGCCGGTAAGATCGGGGCGTTTTATGAAACCAAAAACGTCCAGATTGGCCGCGGAGCAAAACTTTCGCACCTGGGATATGCTGGGGATGCCGAAATTGGTGAAAATGCCAATATCGGTTGCGGCAATATCACCGCTAACTATGATGGAATAAACAAGCATCGTACGGTTATTGGCGCCGAAGTACGCACCGGTTCCAATACCGTCTTCACGGCTCCGGTAACAGTAGGCGACGGTGCATATACTGCAGCTGGTGCAGTAATCCGTAACGACGTACCACCAGGAGCATTGTCGATGAATGCCGTTGACCAGCGCACCATAGAAGATTGGGTAATGGAGCGGCGACCCGATTCGGCAGCTGCAAAAGCTGCTCGCAAAACGAACGAGAAGTCATAAACTTCCCAACTTCCTATTGGAAGGCTGTAGCAGCGTTTACAGTTGAAGCACTATCAAGACGCCGAACGTTCTAGGGAGAACTTGGTTGAGCGAAATCGTCACCAATGAGAACAAAAAACTCGTGTTGGCTTCGGGTCGGGCGCACCCTCAGTTAGCCGAGGAAATCGCTGAACACTTGGGTACCGAGCTGTTGCCGTTGGACGCCTATGACTTCGCAAACGGGGAAACCTATGTTCGCCCAAGTCAATCGGTGCGCGGTAAAGATGTTTTCATCCTACAAGCACATCCAGCGCCAATGAATAATTGGGTAATGGAACAACTTCTCCTATGCGATGCAATGAAACGTGCCTCTGCCCGTCGCATCACCGTGGTCTCACCGTTCTACCCCTACGCGCGACAGGACAAAAAAGGACGCGGACGTGAACCAATCTCGGCTCGCATGATTTCGGATCTGTATGAAGCCACCGGAGCCCACCGCATCATGACGATGGACCTTCACACCTCCCAGATTCAGGGCTTTTTCAACGGCCCAGTTGACCATCTATTTGCTTTCCCTATCTTGGTTGACTACATCCGTGGTCGCGTCGACGTTGACAACGTCACAGTCGTCTCGCCGGACACCGGTCGGGTGCGTGTTGCGGAGCAATGGGCTGAACGCCTCGGGGGCGCTCCGCTAGCTTTCGTCCATAAGTCACGAGACCTCACCCAACCAAATAAAGCCGAATCGAAAACGGTAGTTGGTCAAGTTCAGGGTAGAACCTGTGTGCTGATTGACGACATGATTGATACGGGTGGCACTATTTCGGGTGCAGTAAAAATTCTCAAAGACGCCGGAGCAACAGACGTCATCATTGCGGCAACGCATGCTGTGTTTTCGGGACCGGCACCAGAGCGCCTAGCCAATTCTGGTGCAAGTGAAGTGGTTGTTACCAATACTTTGCCATTACCTCAGGACAAGCGTTTCGATAACTTGACTGTTCTGTCAGTGGCGCCAGTGTTAGCAAATGCTATCCGGGAAGTCTTTGAAGATGGCTCGGTGACCAGCCTATTTGACGGCAACGTATAACTTGTTAAGCATTTGAATTTGGCCGCTGTCCTTATGGGTAGCGGCCAAATTCGTTACTAGGCCAAGCTGGTGATATAGTAGTGAGGCGTTGCCCAGGCGAGGGAGTCTCACCACTCCGTGATCGACGAGGCTTGCAAGCATCATAGTTTTGTTTTGCAGTTCCTGCCTGGATCATCAAAGTGCAATACGCACTGTTCGTTATACAGGAGGAATATTATGGCACTAGATATTGTAGATCTGCCAGTAGAAACACGCACTGATTTTGGCAAAGGTGCTTCACGCCGTGCACGCCGCGAAGGTTACATCCCGGCTGTACTGTACGGTCACGGTGAAAAACCGCGTCACCTATTGCTGCCAGGACATGAAGGCTTTTTGGCCCTGCGTAACCCAAACCAGTTGTTGCGCTTGGTCGAAGGTGACTCTACAGAAATGGCGCTACCAAAGGATATTCAGCGCAATATACTGCGGGAAGGGATCAACCACGTTGATCTGTTAATCGTACGCCGCGGTGAGCGAGTCACTGTTGAAGTACCTGTTGAAGTTATTGGCGAAGTTGCGCCTGAACACACCTATGTGTTGGACGTCATTACAGTGCCGGTGGAAGCCGACGCGTTGGACCTTCCTGACTCAGTAACCATCGACCTAACTGATCGCAAAGCCGGGGAACACGTCTATGCTCCAGATGTTGTGTTGCCAGAAGGTGTCAATATTGAGCTCGATGAAGAATACCTGATTGCGACTGTTGACTTGGTCGTTGAGCAGGATCTTGGTGAGGAAACCGATGAAGAGGCCGATGAGGAAGTCCCAACCGTTGACGAGGAAACGACCGACGAAGAAGAGTAAGCTACGTGGTTTCCCAAACTAGTGGAGCGCTTGATCCCACCGCCGGTCCCGTACTGGTGGTGGGGTTGGGCAATCCCGGAGACCGTTATGCCACGACCCGGCACAATATCGGTCACATGGTGGTCAATGAGTTAGCCACCCGCCATAAGCAGCGATGGAATGTGCATAAAGCAGGCGCCGCGGTCGCAGAATTTCGGTTAGGCCTTGGCGGCCCCAAGGTGGTGCTGGCAAAACCTGCTGCATATATGAACTTGTCCGGAAAACCTATTGCCGCGTTGCTAAAGTTTTATAATATTCCTATCGCTAATTTGATAGTCATCCATGATGAGCTAGACATCAATTTTGACGCGTTACGAATCAAACGCGGCGGGGGAGAGGGCGGTCATAACGGTTTGAAATCGACCTCGCAAGCAGTCGGTACCAAAGACTACTTACGCGTCAGGGTCGGTATTGACCGGCCGCCAGGACGTATGGCTGCCGCCGATTATGTATTACGTCCCTTTTCTTCTGCACAACGCCAGACGCTTGCCATGCACATCGATCGCGCAGCAGATGCCGTGGAGTCACTGATCGAATCTGGTTTGACGGCAACGCAGAATCGTTTCCATCAAAAGTGACTTTGCGTATTTCGGTGGGCAGGAACATAAATAGCCAGCCCACCAAAATACGCAGGCATATGACTAGGGCTTTTTCAACCAGCTATCGAGTTTCATCGTGAGCCCATTTAGCAGCTTACCAACCTGCGGCTCGGCCATTTGGGCAATTTTGGACCCGAGCAATGGGATGGAGGACTTTACTGAACCTTCGGTTTTTACCACGGTTCCGGTCCCATCTTCAGTCGCAGACAGCTTGATCGTGGCTGTTGCCGTAGCTTTGGCCACAGGTACCTTGATGGTGACATTGGCATCGCGTGAGCCATCCTCAGCTGCTGCAGACCAGGCTTCGTCCTGATTTATCTGAATCCTACCTTTAGCAAAGCGCTGGATGGCAGAAGGTAACCGTGGTGCGACGTCCTCACCGTCAACCGTGCGTTGGATATTGACTGAAACAGTATCACTGGAAGCAGGTTGGGAAGGTTTGGCCGAAAATTCGTTAAGTTCAGCCCGGAATGCGTCGGAGGCATAAATATGAAAATCGCGATTCAAAAGTCCGCTAAATACTTGTTCTGGGGGATGGGAAATGGTCGTAGTTTCGTCGAACGCCATGTGTTTCCTCTCTAATGCTCGCCAGCAGTGGATACTAAGCAAGTGTAGCCGTTGATGGGACGAAAACAGTTATGCTTGTAGTTGCGCCGGATGTGAGTACCAGGATATTGGAAGTTAGATTTGTTTGAGAACGCCGTACTGTCAGGGCTGTTAAACCACCTTGAAACCGATCAAGCTGTTACAGCCATGCGAAGCTCAATTGCAAGGCCTGAACGCACCCCGGATCTTTCGCTAACACTGCCTGACGGCGCTCGTGAGGCTGTGACGGCGCTGCTTGCCGATGCGCTTGATGGCTCCACGTTTTCCGACTCTGTGGTTCTACTGGTTACGGCCACTGCTCGAGAGGCCGAAGAACTTGCACAAGGCTTAGGCTCGTGGATGGATGCCGAAACTGTCGGGCATTTTCCCTCCTGGGAAACGTTGCCCCATGAGCGACTATCGCCCCGAAGCGACACCGTGGGCGAGCGCATGGCAATACTACGAAAATTGGCGCACCCAGGCGTTGATGGGCAAAAAGCTTTGAAAGTGCTTACCGCACCGGTACGGTCAATCGTGCAACCCATCGTTAAAGGCCTGGGCGATCTCCAACCGGTGTTATTAGAAACCGGGGAATTCTATGACTTCGAAAAGGTCGTGATGGATCTTGCTTCGGCGGCCTACTCCCGAGTGGATATGGTATCTCGTCGTGGCGAGTTTGCTGTGCGTGGTGGCATTATCGATGTCTTTCCACCAACCGCAGATCATCCATACCGTGTGGAATTCTTTGGTGATGAAGTTGAAGAGATCCGGTATTTTTCCATTGCTGATCAGCGCTCATTAATTGATACTTCAGCAGACGGATCGGAAACACCACACAGTGTCTATGCTCCGCCATGTCGTGAGCTGCTGTTGACAGAAGCAGTCCAGCAACGCGCACGGGATCTGCAAGCATCTATGCCCAACGTCTTAGAAATGCTGGAGCCGATCTCAAATGGTGTTGCCGTTGAAGGCATGGAATCTTTAGCCCCTTTGCTCACCGAGATGCAGTCCTTTTTAGAAGTGCTGCCCAAAGGCTCATTGACGGTGGTGGTGGAACCTGAAAAAGTTCGTAGCCGGGTGGACGATCTGTTGGCCACCAATGAGGAATTTTTGCAAGCCGCTTGGGCTGCAGCTGGTGAAGGCCTAGCCGCACCGGTGGAAAATCAGCAGGAAGCTGGTGGGTTCGCCACCTTGGGTGACACTCGAACACTGGCGTTGGAGAACGATCAGGGCTGGTGGCAGTTCACTGCTTTCAGCATGGACGAAACGTTTGACTCCACGGCTTTATCCACCGGGTTCACATCGCCAACACAGTTTTCTGGTGATATTCCAGCTCTTATGGAACACGTCGGTAATCGAATACGTGACCACTGGGCAATTGTGGTGGCTACTCATGGTCCCGGACCAGCACGGCGGTTAACCGAATTATTTTCTGAACAGGGCCACGCTACAACGATGGTTGAAGCAGTGACCAAACTCGAACCTGGCACGATCCAAGTGACTGCGGCCAGCCTTGGCGCCGGCTTTGCCTGGCAGGCGCAGCGACTCGCGGTTGTCACAGAATATGATCTGTTTGGACGTCAGGCTGCTGGGACACAGCGAGGCCAGCGTCGTTCTTTGGCACGTAAGCGTCGAAATGCCGTGGACCCTCTCACGCTTGAAGAGGGTGATTTTGTTGTGCATAACCAGCACGGCATTGCCAAGTTTATCGAACTGCAACGTCGTAAGGTCGCTGGGGCTCGTTCCACTGCGGGCGAGGAAGGCTACCGCGAATACTTGGTTTTGGAATTCGCGCCGTCCAAGCGGGGCGGTGCAGGAGACCGGTTATTTGTTCCCACAGATCAACTTGATCAGGTTTCCCAATATGTCGGTGGCGACGTCCCTTCGCTGTCGAAGATGGGCGGGTCGGATTGGGCCCAGACTAAATCTAAAGCCCGCCGTGCAACCCGGGAGATTGCCAAAGAACTTATTCAACTGTATTCGGCTCGGATGGCAACCTCGGGCCATCCCTACCCGCCAGATACACCCTGGCAAGCTGAACTTGAAGAAGCATTTCCGCATATCGAAACCCCAGATCAGTTGACTACAGTCGAAGAAGTCAAACATGACATGGAAGCCGAAACCCCTATGGACCGGCTTGTGGCTGGTGATGTTGGGTTTGGTAAAACCGAGGTCGCTGTTAGGGCTGCGTTCAAAGCCATTCAAGATGGCAAACAAGTAGCATTACTAGTTCCCACAACTCTGCTAGCCCGCCAACATACGGAAACCTTCACGGAACGCTTTGCTGGGTTTCCTCTGACGGTGCGCACCTTATCGCGCTTTCAAAAAACCAAAGAATCCCGTGAGACAATCAATGGCTTGGCAGAGGGCACCGTCGATATGGTAATTGGTACCCACCGGCTGTTGTCCGATGAGGTCCAGTTCAAAGAACTCGGATTAGTCATTGTCGATGAAGAACAGCGCTTTGGTGTGGAGCATAAAGAAAAGCTCAAACAAATGCGTACTAATGTGGATGTGTTAGCAATGACCGCCACACCAATACCACGTACGCTGGAAATGTCTATGACGGGCATCCGGGAGACTTCCACACTAGCTACCCCTCCCGAGCAACGTCACCCGGTGCTAACTTATGTGGGCCCCTATACCGATAAACAAATCACGGCAGCTATTCGTCGTGAATTGATGCGGGAAGGGCAAGTGTTTTACGTACATAATCGTGTCAATACGATCAATAAGGTGGCCGCAAGAGTTCAGGAATTGGTTCCAGAAGCCCGTGTTGCAGTGGTGCACGGAAGGATGGCTGAATCTACCCTGGAACAAATCATGGTTGATTTTTGGGAAAAAGAGTACGACGTCCTAGTTTCAACTACCATTATCGAAACCGGTTTGGACATCGCCAACGCCAACACCCTGATTATTGAAGATGCACATCGCTATGGACTGTCGCAGTTGCACCAGCTGCGTGGACGTGTCGGTCGTGGCCGCGATCGGGCCTATGCCTATTTCCTTTATGACCCGGGTAAACCACTTAATCAAGTTGCTATGGAGCGTCTCAAAGCTGTGGCTACACATAACGAGCTTGGGTCCGGGCTTCAATTAGCCCAAAAGGACCTAGAGATCCGAGGGGCAGGAAATCTACTTGGTGGAGAACAATCAGGACATATCGCCGGTGTAGGTTTTGATTTGTATCTTCGCATGGTGGGTGAAGCAGTTGCAGACTTCAAAGGCGAAGAAGATACCACACCCCAAGAAGTCAAAGTCGAGCTGCCAGTCAATGCTCACCTGCCACATGATTATGTTCCAGGTGAGCGACTCAGGTTAGAAGCCTACCGGAACCTGGCGCAGGCCACGGATGCCGATGCCGTAGCAGCAGTAGTAGAGGAACTTAATGACCGGTATGGTCCGTTGCCAGAACCAGCTGAAAACTTGGTGGCGGTAGCCAATTTCCGAAACACTGCTCGTACCTACGGAATATACGAAATCATGTTGATGGGCAAAAACATCAAATTTGGCCCCGTCAATGAGTTGCCAGACTCGCGGGCAATGCGAATGCAACGGATGTACCCGGGGGCAGTGCATCGCGCGCCACTCCAGGCGATCATGGTGCCACGGCCTAAGACATCAGCCGTTACGGGCAAAGAGCTCGTAGATGCTGACCTGCTGGAATGGGCAGGCGAATTTATTAACACGGTCTTTGGGGAGAACTAAAATTCTTCGCCGTGGCGATGACGAAAAATATTTGGCTCCTGCCGGGTTCCAGCCAGCAAACGGGCAGCCGGGGTACTGTTGACGAGCAACGCCACAGCAAATGAGATAGTGATAGCAGCACTGAGACGCAAAGCATAGTCTTGGACGCTATCTTCACCGAAGCCGTTTTGATACATCCATACCAGCACCAGCCCGTGTATGAACACCACCGGGGTACCGGTTCGCACTAGGCGCGATACCGCGGCTCGTGCCGCTGGAAGCCTGTACAGTGTGTTATTGATCCAGGTGGCAAAGACCAGAATGAACCCAGCGGTTACGATAATGGCGATTAGTGGGGTCAAGCCCTGTGTTCCAAAATCGCCAGACTGGATATAGTGGGCTTGAATATCAAACTTCCAGGTTGTAACAAGGCCGGTTGCTATTAGCACCAGGCCGATTGTGGCAAGTACGCTTGCCGAATATCGAAGCACAATCGGCATTAGTGCTTTGCGCAGTAACTCGCCGCACAGCAGATAAAACAGTACTGGCCATGCCAACCCTAACCGCAGGGATGTACTGACTAACGGATGGCTTGCTAGGGTCCCGTCAGACACTAACATGGCCCAATAATAGGAAAGAGCTAGGCCGCCAACGGCCACCGCCCAGACAACTACAGTCCCAAAGCGTTCCAAGAATCGTCGCAGAATAGAGGCGGCAGCAAGGGTAGTAATAAACCAGGCAGCCATCCAAAAAATAGACTGATTTGCGCCACCGGCCCAGCCAGTTGCTAAGTGTTCCAGGATAACTTCGTCTTGGCCCCACAGTACGATAATCAGCCACACTGATATCACAACCGACCAGCTTAGGTACGGGATGATCAGACTATCCCAGCGTTTCGTGACTTCAACCTGTAACGATCGGCTCGGCGTGAAGAAAAAACCGGACAGCATAAAAAATAGCGGCATACGCCAAATGGTCAACAGTGTGTCGTGGGGAAATGGCCCCGCATGGCCGACCACAACCATCGTGATCGAAAAGACTCGAAGCAGATCGATCCCGATGTTCCGGGCTGGTCTTGTGGCAGACATAAACCTACTTCAGACGATGGGCACTGTGTAATCAATTGAGGTGGTGGCTAATCTATTACGCAAGTATCTGTTGGTAGGAAGCCGGTGGTAATTAGTTAATTGTTGCGAGCATACGCACAAGGTACTAGTCAGACCTGAACTGCAGATAAGAAACAGGTACGAAAATAGAACAGCACCCGGGCTAAAACCCGGGTGCTGTTCTAAAAGTTACTACTTAGCTGTTTACAGATTAGGGGAATGAGTTTCGTGGGTAGGGTCGGTTACGAATTCATAATCCACGGTATTGGATTTACCAATTACTTGTTTCGGAATGAAAAACGCAAGGGTACCCAAGATCAGCACACTAGACATGGGGAACCATACATTTTCGAAGGCAAGAAAATTGAACATGTACAGTCCAACAACAAATACAGCTACCAGGATGATATAAGCAATCAGGTTACCGGCGGTGTTGCCTTGGCCGGAATAATCTGTTGGTTTGCCGTCACGAATCAACGGGAACACCTCGTTCTGTCAAAATAGTTATTATCGCCAGTCTAACCTGGGCGACGGTGCGATGATGTGTTGTTAACTAACAATAGCGTACGTGGCGCTGGCACCAAGCCGCGTTGCGCCAGCTTTAAGCATATGTAATGCGTCCTGTCTGGTACGAATGCCACCGGATGCTTTGACCCCCGCTTGATCACTGACGGTCTGGCGCATGAGAGCGACATCTTCCACCGTGGCACCACCGGAGCCAAAGCCAGTAGAGGTCTTTACAAAATCGGCGCCGGCGGCCACGGCAGCTTCACAAGCCAATATTTTGGCTTGGTCCGTCAGCGCGGCAGTTTCTAAAATAACTTTGACTATTACCTCGTGATCTTGTGCAGTTGTAACGACGGCCTTGATGTCTGCTACCAGTAAGTCGGTGTCAGCCGACAGGGCTGCTGCCTGGTTGATAACCATATCCAATTCATCAGCACCGTGTGCAATTGCTTGGGAGGCTTCAAAAGCTTTAGTTTCGGGGGTGTGTGCCCCAGTTGGGAAACCAATGACAGTACAGACGTTAACGCTGGACTGGGCTAGCTGCTCTGCGGCACGGGCGACCCAGACTGGTTGAATACAGACGGAAGCTGTGCCATATTTCGACGCTTGATCACACAGCGTGTCGATATCCTGAGCGGACGCGGTGGGCGAGAGTAAGGTGTGATCAATTAGGCCGGCTAATTGATCAGGAGATAATGCATCCACCTCGGTGGGATGTAGCGGTGCGATAATTGACACGGTCCCTCCTTAAACCAGTTTAACTAGGTTGGCTGCTTCTTCCCGCAGGCCATCCATAGCTGCTTGCACAGTACCAAAGGCTGTGCCCGGTGCAGCTGAGACCGACACATAACATTTTACCTTTGGTTCCGTGCCAGAAGGTCGAAGCATTAATCGTGCATTGACTATGCCCTTAGTAGAAAACTCGATCATATTCATGGGACCATATTCTTGTGCCAGATTAGCTTGCGGGTTGGCGTAATCAACAACGACTACTGGGCTCTGCTGTGCAAGCTGCAAGGGCGGGTTTTTCCGTAGATCATCAAGGAGGCCAGCTCCAACTGCTGGGGAAGGTACCGGCACCGAAACTTGATCCGTCATACTCGGACCAAGTTGGGCACTGAGTTTACGAAGATAGGCTACGAGATCACTACCTGCGGTTTTTAGTTCGGCGGCTAGGTCTGCCAGCACAACAGCAGCACTGAGTCCATCCTTATCTTTCACCAGGTGCGGCGCGACTGCATAGCCGAGGGCCTCCTCGTAGCCGAAACCCAGATTATCGACCCGACAAATCCACTTAAAACCTGTTGGAGTAACGCGATGTTTAAGTTGTGCTTGACCGGCAAGTTTAGCTAATTGTGGCGCAGAAACCACCGAATTTGCTAAAACGAGCCCGTTGGTTGCTAAATACGGCATCAGACGTGCTCCCAAAAGCAGCCCGATATGATCACCAGATAACCGGTGCCATTCACCATCGACCGGTACTGCGACGGCCAGCCGATCAGCATCGGGGTCATGAGCGATGACTAGATCAGTTTCGGGAAGTGAATTGGCCGTCGAAAAGGCTAGATCCAAGGCTCCTGGCTCTTCTGGGTTGGGAAATGCCACAGTAGGAAAATCTGGGTCCGGATCTACTTGCTGATCAACTAGAGCCATTGTGTCAAAACCGGTTGCTGACATGAGTTGGCAAAACACCCCGGCTCCAACACCATGCATGGGAGTATAGACAATGTTGAGTCCGGAACGTTGGGTCGTTGGCGACAGCTCGTCTAAAAACTGGCTGACCGCCGTCACGTACTCATTGACAATAGACTCGGGCACAAATTCCCAACCAGTAGATGCAAGAGCCGGCAGCGTATCGGACTTATTCCAAACCTGGATGTACTCTGCGATGCGTTGGTCTGTAGGAGAAGTAATCTGAGTGAAGGCACCCGCAGCATCGTCAGGCTCAACACAGCTAGCACCCAGATACACTTTATAACCGTTATCGGCCGGTGGATTATGTGAAGCAGTGACCATAATGCCTACATCAGCCTCATAACGCTGGAGAGCAAAAGCCAGCAGCGGTGTCGGAACCGTGTTAGGCATAAGTTTTACCCGACAACCAGCGGCAGTAAACACAGCGGCCGAATCCTGGGCAAATTCGCGTGAATAATGGCGAGCATCATAACCAATAATGATCACCGGGGATGTTGTGTGCTGTAGCGCAAAATCGGCAATCCCAGCGGCCGCTCTGCGTACCACTACACGATTCATTCGTGTTGTACCTGGACCTAAAGGCGCTCGCAGACCGGCTGTTCCAAACGTTAGATAACCGGCGAAACGCGCAGTTAAAGTGGTAATGGCCCAGGATTCATCGTCTTCGGCTGCGATGATTTCGGTAGACAGAAGTTCGGCATTGTCCGGGTCAAGCTCCATCCACTGATGGGCTGTAGCCAGTAACTCGTTGATATTAGATTGCATGAATGATCTCGGCTAGAAGCTTGGAGACGCGCGGTGCCGCCGTCTGTCCTGCTGCGATAACGTCCTCGTGGGATAACGGCGCATCGGTGACACCGGCGCCTGCATTGGTCACTAGCGATAGACCTAAGACTTCAAGCCCCGCGTGGCGAGCTGCAATGGTATCTAGGGCGGTAGACATTCCAACTAAATCACCACCCAATGTAGCTGCCATGGCAACTTCGGCTGGTGTCTCATACTGGGGCCCTGCAAACTGCACATAAACGCCTTCGGCCAGACTGGGATCAACTCTTTTAGCAATAGTGCGAAGACGACGAGAGTACGCATCGGTCATGTCTACAAATTCCGGGCCCACTAGTGGGGTGGTACCAGTGAGGTTGATGTGATCAGAAATAAGCACCGGGGTGCCCGGTATGAAGTCGGCGCTGAGACCACCACTACCATTGGTCAATACCACGGTGGTGGCCCCGGAAGCAGCGATGGTGCGCACAACATGGGCAACCGCCTGGATATCTCGTCGTGCGTAGTAATGACTTCGTGAACCAAAAACGAGCACATTGCGACCATCTGGTAACTTCACTGACGTGACTTCTTGGACGTGACCTGCAACGCCGTCGCTGCCCAGCCCTGGAACCTCGGCAAAGGCTACCTTGCCGTTGATCTGGCCCAGTGTCTCAATAGTGTGTGCCCACCCAGAACCTAATACCACACCGATATCATGGTGTGTAATCTTCAGTTGCTGACGGATGGCCTCTGCCGCCTGCCGCGCCAAATCAAACCCGGGGTGGTCACCGATTAAAAAGGTATTGGTATCGCTCACAGCCACCACTGTATCGCCGCATCACCCCAAATCCAATGCAATACAACTGCAATCGGCGTAGTGATTATGCATTCTGCAGGAAACAGACCACAATAGACGCGTGAGCACTTTTGAAATTGTCCCGCGTCCGTCCATCACCATTATCGGCGGTGGCCCCGGTGGTTACGAAGCAGCATTAGTAGCCTCAAAATTCGGTGCCGACGTCACCATCATCGAGCGCAACGGTATCGGTGGTTCTGCGGTGCTAACCGATGTGGTGCCATCGAAAACCCTGATTGCGTCGGCCGATTCTCGTCGGCGTATGATGCGAGCCCCGAGTCTTGGGTTGGAATTCGATGCCAAGTCGGTCAGATCGAATATGGGTGTCATTGATCGGCGGTTGCTACGCTTGGCATCTGAACAATCCGAGGACATTCGTCATGGGCTGCAAGCCAATGGGGTTCGTATCCTGATGGGTGAAGCCAAGTTTGTCGACCGTAACGTTGTAGAAGTCACCACTATGCAAGGTGACGTCGAGACAGTTACCTCTGATGCCGTGTTGATTGCTACCGGTGCCTCACCTCGTGAACTTGAGACCGCGCAACCCGATGGTGAACGAATTTTCAATTGGAAACAGCTGTATTCCATGAAAGAGCTGCCTGAGCATATGATTGTGGTGGGCTCTGGAGTCACTGGTGCCGAATTCGCCTCGGCATATCAACTGCTGGGTTCAAACGTAACGCTGGTGTCCTCACGAACTACGCTGCTGCCAGGCGAAGACCCTGATGCTGCACACGTGCTTGAAGAAGCATTCTCACAAAACGGCGTCAACGTGATTTCTCGAACTCGAGCGGAAACTGTCACCCGAATCAAGGACGGCGTACGGGTAACGCTGACCGGGGGCGGGTATGTAGAAGGGTCACACTGTTTATTGGCTGTCGGTGGCATTCCCAATACCAGTAACCTCGGCCTTGAAGAGATCGGGGTCGATACGACTGCTTCTGGTCACATTAAAATAGATGCGGTCTCACGAACCTCGGTGCCAGGCGTTTATGCCGCTGGTGACTGCACAGGGCGTCTTGCATTAGCTTCGGTTGCTGCCATGCAAGGCCGTATTGCGGTAAATCACATACTGGGCGATGTCGTGAAGCCCTTTTCAAGCAACCAAGTCGCCTCCAATATTTTTACCTCCCCAGAAATTGCCACTGTGGGATTGACCCATGAAATGATATCGACTGGTGACTACCAAGTGGACGAGTATATGATCCCCATGGCCACCAATCCTCGAGCTAAAATGATGAACGTTGACGAAGGCTTCGTTAAAATCTTTGCGCGCAGTGGTTCCGGGCATGTCGTTGGCGGTGTCGTCGTCGCACCGCAAGCATCAGATCTCATCTACGCGCTATCGTTAGCAGTGACACATAAATTGCATGTTGACGATTTAGCAGACACGTTTACGATCTATCCTTCACTGACCGGCACAGTAGCTGAAGTCGCCCGTCAACTACACCGCAGAGAAGAGTTTTAGCCCAAAGACACGCATCACAGTGTGATCTCCACTACAATCTGTAGCTGTGCATGCTTATTTTCTAAGTTAACGTGCATTAACTTAGAAGCGATAGTTCAGTACAGAGTTGGGAGACATCTTGAGGCAACATATGCTGTGGGAGCCGAGCCCTGAGCAAATTCATGCGACTGCAATGTATCAATTCATGCAGGACATGAATGCTAAACACCAACGCAGTATGAGTTCCTACTTGGACTTATGGAATTGGTCTGTTGATGAACTGGAAATGTTCTGGACCGAAATCTGGGACTATTTTGACATCATCGGGGATAAACCGTCCGGTCCGATAGTGCAAGGCCAGATGCCAGATGCTGTTTGGGGCAAGGGCGCCAAAATTAATTACGCGGAGAATATCTTGCGTCATGTCCAAACCATGGCAGACCATGAAGCGGTGGTGGGGCTTGACGAATCAATGAACCGCACCGCACTGACGTGGCGTCAGCTCAACGAGCAGGTTGGAGCCTTTGCCAAACATCTGCGGTCAATCGGAGTTAAACATGGCGACGTTGTCGCCGCTGCACTGCCGAATATTCCCCAAGCCATTGTTGGTCTGCTTGGCACAGCAGCCGTGGGTGCTATTTGGTCGGTGGTTAACGTAGATTTCGGTGTGCCAGGTATTGTTACACGCTTCCAGCAGCTGGAACCAAAAGTATTGGTCACCATCGATGGTCTGGAACTCAATGGCAAAATTCGCGACCAGGTTAGTGAGCTGGATGGCCTGCTGGGGGAACTAGATACGGTGACCAACCATGTTTTGGTCGAAAATACCTGGACAGCATCAACTGCGGACATTGAGCCGCTTGTTAGCAAGCACAACGTGTCCAGCGAGCTGTGGTCAAATATTGTGGCTGATGGTTGTCCGCCCGACTTTGATCGCGTGGATTTTTCACATCCATTATGGGTGCTGTATTCCTCGGGAACTACTGGTACCCCCAAAGGCATTGTGCAAAGTCAGGGCGGCACTGTTTTAGAAATCGCTAAATCTTTTGGACTGCATTACAAAGTGCCAATGGGCGAACCGTTTTACATCTCCACTTCCACGACCTGGATGCTATGGAACATGCTCGTTGGAGCTTTGATCAGCGGTGCCACGGCTATCACCTACTCTGGAGGAGTCTTTGCCGGGGGAGTAGGCCGACAATTTGAAATTCTGGCCAAAGAAAAAGCATGTTTGTTTGGTTGTGGTGCCGCTGTGCTAACCGGTATACAAGAAGCCGGCTTGGTGCCCAAAGAAGAATACGATCTATCGAATCTCACCGATATTTTGGTTTCTGCTTCACCCCTGCCGGGTCGTACCTGGGAGTGGGTCTACTCAGCGGTTAAAGACGACCTTCGGCTGCGCTCAGACTCCGGCGGTACCGATGTGTGCTCGGTTTTCGTTGGTTCAAATCCGATGGATCCGGTGTATAGCAATGAGCTGATGGGTCCGGCATTGGGCGTGGCTGCTGATGTGTTTGATGAGACCGGTGCGCCGGTAACCGAGCAGGTGGGTGAGCTAGTAATCACCAAACCTATGCCGACTATGCCACTATATTTCTGGAACGACGAAGACGGTTCACGATACCGCGAAGCATATTTCTTCGAAAACCCGCACGTTTGGTATCACGGTGATTTCGCTACCAAAACTGCCCGGTGGTCATTCATTATTCACGGGCGTTCTGATGCCACGCTCAATCGCGGAGGCATTCGGATGGGGTCCAGCGATCTGTACCAAGTGGTCGATGACCTGGATGAGGTAGCGGCATCAATGGTCATCGGTGCTGAGCTACACGACGGTGACTACTACATGCCGCTATTCGTGGTGCCACATGATCCGACAGCTAGTGCCGATATTTTAGAAGATAAGGTCATTCAGGCAATTCGGACTAAACTGTCGCCACGCTATGTACCCGACGAGATTATTATTGCTCCAGGGGTGCCAATGACGAAGACTGGCAAGCTTATGGAAGTGCCAGTGAAACGAGTACTGCAAGGAATGGCTGCCCAAAAGGTTTCAAAGGAAACTGCAGCTGACCCATCGGTTTTGCAGTGGTATCTGGATTATGCGGAAAACTACGCCCAACGCTAGCTTCGGAAACAAAAATGCCCAGACAAATGTCCGGGCATTTTTGTATTTTAAGATCGGTCTAGTTGGTGCGTTGGACCTCATCGATTTCGAAATCCGCTAGGGAGCGGTACTTAGTTTCTGGGCTCAATGCCAAGAAAATCAGGGTTATCGCCGAGGCACCAGCCAGATAGTACCCAACATAGGAAACATCAAAGTTAGCCATTAGCCAAGTAGCAATAAACGGTGTCAGCGCTGCACCAAGGATGGATGAGACATTATAGGCAACCCCTGAACCGGTATACCGAGTTTCTGTTGGGAATAGTTCAGGCAAAATCGCTGACATCGGGCCGAATGTTAGACCCATCAGCGCCATACCGACGACCATAAACAGCACCATACGCACGGTATTCAACGTGCCGTCAGCATTAACAATAATGTCAGCGTCGAGCCACCATCCAAAGAGTAAACCGAAAACTATCATCAGTGTGGTAATAACCAGCATGGTGGGTTTGCGACCAAAATGGTCTGCCAGGTAGCCAGACACGGGAATGAACGCTGCAAAGAATAAAATAGAGATCAGCTGGATAACCAGAAAATCATTATACGATGTGCCCAAGCCACCTGTATCAGCGTCTGCTATGGCATATGAGAGAATCCAAGTGGTCATCAAGTAGAACAACACATATGTGGCGTACATGATAAAAGTACCCAAAATTAATGCCCACCAGCTTTTGGCGAAGACATCTTTCAGCGGTGCTTTGACTCGTTGATCCTTAGCCACTGCCTCTTTGAACACCGGGGTTTCTTCAAGTGAGATGCGCACCCACAGCCCAATGGCAACCATAACAATCGATGCCAAAAACGGGACCCGCCATACCCAATCGATAAATACATGGTCACCGCCATGTTCGGCCGAGTTGTAGCCGAATGTAAGGGTGAGCAGCAGAAAGAAGCCATTGGCTAACAAGAAACCGAAAGGAGCGCCAAGCTGTGGCCACATAGCTGCAAATGCGCGTTTTCCAGGCTTCGCTGTTTCTGTTACTAAAAGTGCTGCGCCTGACCACTCACCGCCAAGACCAAGCCCTTGGCAAAAGCGCATGATAGTTAACAGCGCCGGCGCCCACAATCCAATAGTGAAATAGGTGGGGAGCAAGCCAATTACAAACGTGGCAATCCCCATCGTCAGCAGGGCACCAATCAGCGTTGCCTTCCGGCCAATCCGATCACCCATGTGGCCAAAGATGATTGAACCAAGCGGCCGAGCGACAAAGGCTGCTCCGAAAGTAGCCATCGAGGCCAGTAGCGCAATCTGCGGATTGTCTCCCGGGAAGAAGATTAGCGGGAAGACTGAGACAGCCGCTGTGGCATAAATATAGAAATCATAGAATTCAATTGTGGTGCCTACTAATGAGGCCAGGATAATCTTCCAGCGCGCAACGCCAAGATCACTATCCTGTACACCACGCGGAGTCGCTGTTTGTTGGGTGCTCATCGGGAGTACTTTCGTGACGGATATGAAAATATTTCAGGTGGCATCCAGTTCGTGGGAAGCTGTATGCCACCTGTGAAAACATGACTTAGTGTACTGGCTAATTATTCAACACGTCACAGCCCAGTAAAATGTTACTCCTCGATGGTTGCCAGCGCGGCGCCAGCGTTTACACTGCTACCAATCTCTGCGGTCAGATCAGTGACCTTACCGGCCTTATGCGCAATGATTGGCTGTTCCATTTTCATAGCTTCTAGAACCAAAATTAGGTCGCCTTCCGAAACTTTATCGCCAACTTCGACACCGACCTTGACGATTGTGCCCTGCATGGGGGAGGTAACGGTGTCGCCTGAAACGCCAGCAGCCGTGGCACCACTTGTGCCGGTTGCACTACGTGAAGGACGACGACGTTGAGGTTTCGATTCAACCGCAGCAATGCCAGCCAGTGAATCGGGCAGCGTGACTTCAACGCGTTTACCATTGACCTCAACCGTTACAGCTCGGCGCTCTTGCCCCTCGGCTTCTGGCATACCCTGTTGGTTGACTTGCGGCTGCAAATCGTTGATGAAGTCTGTTTCGATCCACCGGGTGTGGACAGTAAACGGACCATCCGATGGGATTTTTTGTTCGGGTTGATCTAGCTCTGGTGCAAAATTGGGATCTTGAATCACCCTGCGGTGAAACGGCAATACAGTGGCCAATCCTGCAATACGCATTTCTGTCAGTGCCCGGTGGGAACGTTGTAGCGCTTGTTTGCGGTCATTACCGGTAATAATGAGTTTGGCAACCATCGAATCGAAAGCGCCAGAAATCGTTTCGCCTTCTTCAATGCCGGTGTCAATGCGTACACCTGGGCCGCCTGGCAGCCGCATCTTGGTAATCGTGCCGGGAGCTGGCATAAAGTTTTGGCCGGGGTCTTCAGCGGTGATACGGAATTCAAAGGAATGACCATTAACTCGTGGATGGTCATAGCCCAAGGGCTCACCGCGAGCTATGCGGAACTGTTCACGGACTAAATCAATACCGGTGACTTCTTCTGAAACCGTATGTTCGACTTGCAGGCGAGTATTGACCTCTAAAAATGAGACTGTACCGTCTTGTCCAATAAGAAATTCACATGTGCCCGCACCTACATAACCGGCTTCTTGTAATAGCGATACGGAGGCATCATAGAGCTGTTGTTCTTGGTTTTCATTCAAGTACGGGGCAGGTGCTTCTTCAACAAGTTTCTGATTGCGGCGCTGAAGGGAGCAGTCGCGAGTGGAAACTACCACTACATTGCCAGCACTATCTGCCAAACACTGCGTCTCTAGGTGTCGCGGTGAGTCAAGGAACCGCTCCACAAAACATTCGCCACGACCAAACGCAGCGGTTGCCTCGCGTACAGCGGACTCATAAGCTTCAGGGATTTCAGATCGTTTGCGTACAACTTTGATTCCACGGCCACCGCCACCGTGGGCTGCTTTAATTGCCAATGGCAGGCCAAACTCGTCGGCGAAATCAATAACCTCTTGGGAAGATTCCACAGGATCTGTTGTCCCTGGGGCAAGCGGTGCCCCGACCTTTTGAGCGAGGTGCCGGGCTGCGACCTTATCACCCAAGGCATGAATGGCAGACGGTGGTGGTCCAATCCAGATAATGCCGGCATCGATTACCGCCTGCGCAAAGTCAGCATTTTCTGCCAAAAAACCATAGCCAGGGTGGATGGCGTCCGCTCCGGAGTCTTTAGCCGCCTTGAGCACCTTGTCCACCGATAAGTATGTGTCGGCAACGGTGTCGCCGTTCAGAGCAAATGCATGATCGGCCAATCGTACATGCATTGATTCACGATCCGGATTGGCGTAAATGGCGACAGCTTCTAGTCCTTCGTCTTGCGCGGCACGGATAACCCGGACCGCGATCTCGCCTCGATTGGCAATCAATACCTTCGAAAACGAATGGTAATTCATCGAGGATGACGCGGTGGTCATGGACATAGAAACAATTCTCCTTGGTTTGGCCCGCTTCGCAGAAATGATCCAGCATCGGATCTGTCTATCGAAGTCATCTAAGACAGCTTAGGACGCATAGGTGGGAAACATACAGAATGACGCACCGTTAGCCGGTTATGCTACGCAAAATTTGTAGGAACCCTACAAATATTATGGTTTAGTCGCGCTGATCCCACCAGCTAGTCATTGAAACTCCGACCCGCTGTAGCATCTCACGCACCGCACGTAACGATAAACCCAATACTGCATTGGGATCACCCTCAACGCCTGAAACCAAAGCGGCACCGCGTCCTTCTAAGGTGAAGCCGCCGGCTACATTTAACGGTTCACCGGTAGCCACATAGTCTTCAATTTCAGCGTCTGAGACATCAGCGAATGATACTGAAGCGCTCACGGTCTCTTGCAGTACCCGTTGCTTGTTACCGTCCATAAGCACGATAAGTGTATGTCCGCTGTGCAAGCAACCGGTTTTGCCGCGGTGAGCTCGCCACCGCTCTGTGGCGATATCGGCTTGCAACGGTTTGCCGTATGCTCGCCCTTCAAATTCAAAAACCGAGTCGGAGGCTACGATGTAGGTAGGCCCGATGGTTTGGTGCTGGTCTATGATTCGATCAGTTACCGCATGAGCTTTTGCTGTGGCTAAAGCCTGTGCCAGAACATGCGGTTTAGCACTCTCTTCAACCAACGCTGCTTCATCGATATCAGCAGCTAGCTGGCTAAATGGAATACCAGCGCGCTCTAAGATATTGGCCCGGGCTGCGGATGCCGAACCCAGCACAAGAGAATGTTTCATTTCAATGCTTTCTGTAGTGTCTCCAAACCCATCGAGCCTAACGCGAGTGCGCGGGTGTGGAATGTTTTTAGATCGAAATCGGCTTGTGTTTCATGTTCAGCGCGAATATTCTGCCAGATACGTTTGCCTACGGCGTAGCTAGGTGCTTGCCCTGGCCATCCCAGGTACCGGGTAAATTCAAAATCCAATACTCCCGGGGTTTCATTGAAATGGTCTTGTAGAAAGGCAAAGCCAGTCGCCACGTCCCACGGTTTGCCACCCCAGGACTGTGGGGCATTGAAGCCACAGTGCACGCCGATATCAAAAACGACTCGTGCCGCGCGCATCCGTTGGGCATCTAGCATGCCCAAATAATTGCCGGGATCAGCTAGGTAGCCTAGCTCGTGCATCAGTTCTTCGGCGTATAGCGCCCACCCCTCGCCATGTCCTGATACCCAAAGCCAGTGACGACGCCAGCTATTAAGGTTTTCGGCGTTGAGCAGTGTAGTGGCAATTTGTAGATGGTGGCCGGGGACACCTTCATGAAATACTGTTGTGGTTTGTTGCCAGGTTGTGAAGGTGTCTTCGCCTTCAGGCACCGACCACCACATGCGACCTGGACGCGAAAAATCTTCGGATGGCCCAGTGTAATAAACCCCTCCGTCTTGTGTTGGGGCGATCAAAGCTTCGATGCGATCCATAGGCTCAGGTATAAAAAAGTGTTGCTTCATATCTTGCATCGTGGCGTCAGCCAAGTGTTGCATCCAGGCTTGTAGCGCGGCAGTTCCATGCAGCTGCCGTGTGGGGTCTGCAGATAACGATGCCCGGGCCTGATCGATGCTGGCACCTGGTTGTATCGATCCAGCGATGCGTTGTTGCTCTTCAATAATGCGCTCCAGCTCGTCGAGACCCCACTGGTACGTTTCCAATAAGTCCACGTCCGCACCTAAAAATTGCCTAGAGGCCAGCGCGTAATAGTCTGCCCCAACGGCATCAGCTAGACGGGCATGACGGCGAAGATCGTTGGCGAGATATTCTGCAAATTCGGCGTAAGCCTGCGCCGCGGAAGCCGCTGCGCGTTCCAGATCTCCACGCAGTGATTCCGGTATGTCGATTGCATGGCCAATTAGCGTCGCAAAAAAGCCACTTGCAGCGGCTTGCGATTGGACGATACAAGCATCAACTTGACGAATAGGGGGCGCATGACCGGCCGCAACAGCCGATGCCAATCGACTCCTATAACCCCGCAACGCATCTTTGACTTGCGATAGGCGTCTGGCAATATTTCTCCAGTCTTGATGCGTTTTATTAGGCATCAAATCGAAGGTCGCGCGAATTTCCTGGACAGGCGAGGCGATATTGTTCAGGCCCACCACGCCGGTGGCATATAGCTGGCGCTCTATGGTCAAGCGTTCCTGCATCGCATCACGGGTAATTGCGTCCTGCGAATTTTCAGGTTCGAGTTGAGCTATCTCCGTTAGTACTGCTGCATTGAGTTCATCGACGGCGGCAGCTCCCTCGGGGGAATAATCCGGCATTTTGTCGGCGTATCCAGCAATACCAATTTCTGATGCGACCAGGGGGTGTAGTTGAGCTAACTGAGCAGCATAGTCGTCTGCAGCGGCATCAAGAGGGGTTTGTGACATAGCTTCATTCTACTTGGACGTATAGTAGGACTGACCACCAATGATTAGGAATTTAAAGCCGACCTGTTAGGATAGAGGCAGAAGTGTGATCAAGATCACTACACTTTGCTGCGCGGGCATTTTAAGGAGTTCCGAATGGCAACAGAGACCAAAGAACGACCCTTGGTGCGTTTGGCAGGTGTGAATAAACATTTCGGTGCTTTTCAAGCTCTCACGGACATCAACGTAGACATCCCTGTTGGCCAAGTATGTATCGTTGTGGGGCCTTCAGGATCAGGAAAATCGACTTTGTGTCGTACAATCAACCGTCTTGAAACCATCGATGACGATGGCGGCGTAATCGAAGTTGATAACAATGTATTGCCAGAAGAGGGACGACAACTGGCAGCCTTACGCGCCGACGTTGGAATGGTATTTCAATCGTTTAATCTCTTCGCTCATAAGAATATTTTGGAAAATGTCACCTTAGGCCCCATCATGGTTCGAAAAATCCCTAAAAAACAGGCTGAAGCCGAGGCAATGGACTTGCTTGACCGGGTAGGGGTAGGGCACCAGGCCAAGAAATTACCGGCCCAGCTTTCTGGGGGCCAACAACAGCGCGTGGCGATTGCACGGGCACTTGCTATGAAGCCAAAGATCCTACTCTTTGATGAACCCACTTCAGCCTTAGACCCCGAGATGGTCCAGGAAGTCTTGGATGTCATGGTGGATCTGGCTGCCGGTGGGATGACGATGGTAGTCGTGACACACGAGATGGGATTCGCCCGAAAAGCAGGGGACCGTCTGTTGTTTATGTCTGAAGGCGAAATTGTCGAAGATACCACGCCCCACCAGTTCTTTACGGACCCACAAACGAGCAGGGCTCAGGATTTCTTGTCGAAAATTTTAACTGAATAGCCAACGCCTACTCATTACTCACCGAAAGGTATGGACACATGAAAACACCTTGGATGAAGCTTGCAGCTATAGGGGCTGGCAGTTTATTGGCGATGACTGCCTGTTCTCCAAGTGCACAAGAAGATACGGCAGATGCGGAGGACGCCGATTCCGACACCATAACCGTCGGTATCAAATATGATCAACCCGGTCTGGGCTTTCGTGAAGGCGATAACGACCCAACAGGGTTCGATGTTGATGTTGCAAAAGCGGTACTTTCTGAGATGGGCTACGAAGAAGACCAGATTGAATGGGAAGAATCGCCAACCCCGCAACGTGAAAATATGCTGGAAAACGGTCAAGTCGACATGATTTTTGCAACGTACTCCATTACCGAAGAGCGTGCAGAACGCGTGGACTTCGCTGGCCCGTATTTTATGGCGGGTCAGGATATCTTGGTGCGCGCCGATGACGAAGACATTACCGGTCCAGAAGATCTCAACGGTCGTAACCTCTGTTCAGTTTCCGGCTCCACGCCCGCCCAAAATGTCAAGGACATGTACGCCGACGAGGTCGAACTCGTTGAGCAAGACGGCTACACCGAATGTCTGACATTCCTTCAGTCGGGGCAAGTCGACGCGGTCACCACTGATGACATCATCCTGGCCGGTCTTGCCGCTGCTGACGAATACGCAGATGAATTCAAAGTCGTAGGGAATCCGTTTTCAGAGGAGCCTTACGGTGTTGGTCTACCCCGAGATTCTGATGACACCTGCGAATCAGTAAATGAAGCTATTGAAACGTTGCGCGACGACGGAACCATCGATGAGTTACTAGCTGACAATACCGAAGGCGTCGATTACGAAGCCAACGCAGAACTTAACGATGACCTCGAAGTGATCACCTGTGGTGACGTCGCAGGCAGTCTGGACGAAGACCAAGAAGAATAATAACAACGCCAACGTTTTGGTAGTTGATTAGTCAGGGCTCCGTACTCTGCTGTTGAAGGCAGCAGGGTACGGACCTTTCATAACTTCACCACTCACTCACACAACGACGGGGTAGACAAGTATGGAAGATATTCTCTATCTTTTTGAGCAATATCCCATTTTTGAGGGGTTCTGGACAAATATTCAGTTGGCCATTTGGGCAAGCATTGCTGCGTTTATCTTTGGAGTAGTGCTTGCATTATTTCGAGTTTCACCAGTCCGCTCACTGAGCTGGCTCAGTGCTGCGTTTATTAACGTGGTCCGAAATACTCCGTTGACCGTATTAGTGGTCATGTCTGTTTTAGTGCTCTGGGGCCAACTGCAAATCAACATGCACTCTAACTTTGAAATGAATTTCTTTATCCTCGCCACTATTGCCCTCTCGGTCTATCATGCACCGTTTTTTGCTGAGGCAATACGGTCCGGGGTAAATACTGTCCCGGTAGGCCAAGCCGAAGCAGCCCGCTCCATAGGACTGGGATTCTTTCCCGCAGCGCGCTTGATTATCTTCCCACAGGCAATTCGAGGCGCTATCACTCCCATTGGCAACACCCTGATCGCATTGATAAAAAACACGACGGTCGCTGCTGCCGCATCGGTGACAGAAGCCTCCGGAGTTATGAAAACTATGATCGAATTCAATCCGAACTTTATGATCGCCATATTTCTCATCATTGCTATTGGGTTCAGCCTGATCGTGATACCGGTTGGGCTCTTGACGACATGGTTGTCAGATAAATTGGCGGTAACACGATGAGCAACCAATACGTTCTATTTGATGCTCCAGGGCCTCGTGCTAAACGCATCACCAGGATGCTCAATGTGCTCGTTGCGCTAGGCATCATAGCGATATTCGTCTGGATTTATCAGGTTTTAGCTGAACACGGCCAGATGAAACCAAGCTTGTGGTGGAACGCCATCAACTTCAACGCATGGAGCAATTACTTGCTGCCAGGTGTGCAATTTACCCTTCAGGCGGCAGCCATCGCGGTGGTTACCTCTGTTGTATTCGGTTTAGGGTTCGGATTCCTACGCCTGGCACCGTTTAGAGTGATTCGGTGGGTCGCGATGGTCATCGTGGAATTCTTCCGTGCCGTGCCGGTCCTAGTCTTGATGGTATTTTTGCATTTTTTCTTTTCGCAATTCTTGACCAGCTATATCGATCCACGTAACTCGGCCTACTATGCGGTAATTGTGGCGCTGACCTTATACAACGGAGCTGTTATTGCCGAACTTGTCCGCTCTGGAGTTCGATCGCTGCCTAAAGGTCAACGTGAAGCCGCTTTGGCAGTAGGCATGACAGCCACCAAGTCGTTGCGTTTAGTTGAGGTACCTCAAGCCTTGGTAGCTATGCTGCCATCACTGGTTTCTCAGTTTGTCATTATCCTTAAAGACTCTGCACTTGGTTACATTATTGGCTTTGCTGAGTTATTGCGATATGCCCGCCACTTAGGCTCAGGTTATGGCAACATCCTGCAGGCTATGGTTGTGGGCGCCATTATCTTCATCGTGATGAATTTCGTGCTGGTTTGGGTGGCCCAGGCACTTTCCCGCCGGTTAAGTTCACGAACTTCTGGCAGCGTTGAAGTCGGGATACCCGGCATGGCCCAAATGGCCGTAGTTGCTCCCGACGACGATGAGGCTCCCACGGCTACCCAAGCTCAAGCCATGATCAATCGAAATCCATCGGAGCGTGAATAATTCGGTAACGCTTAGTGGCCTCGTGGCATTTGCTGCCAAGAATCAAACGCCGCCCAAGTGCTGGTCACCCGGTTGCGTGTTGAATAATCCACGGGAGGTTCAGCCGGTGGAACTTCAATGAGTTGCGTGTTGATGACGGTTAGCAGTGCGGCAGTCTCTTCCTCGGAGAGGGTAGTGCCTTTGACGGTGATACCCATCGGTTCTGGCTGATCGATCATAGTGGGATATTTCCATGTTTTCGAGCTGGTCGAGATTCACGTTTGGCCGTAGTGGCGCGTAAAGCCCGAACCACCTGGGCGCGCGTCTCTGAAGGGGCAATAACAGCATCAATATATCCTGAATCAGCTGCTTCATAAGGATTGAGCAATGCTGCCTCATAATCATCAATTAATTCTTTTCGCCGTGTTTCAACATCGCCCCCATTATCGGCGACGTTGCTCAGTTCACGACGGTACAAAATGTTAACGGCACCTTGGGCGCCCATGACCCCGATCTGGGCTGTAGGCCAGGCAGCATTGAAATCCGCTCCCAGTTTCTTGGACCCCATGACAATATAGGCTCCACCGAACGCCTTACGTGTAATAACCGTGATTTTGGGAACGGTGGCTTCAGCGTAAGCATAAATTAGCTTTGCACCGCGCCGGATGATACCGGAGTGCTCCTGGTCCACACCCGGAAGAAAGCCCGGTACGTCAACCAAAGTGACAATCGGGATATTGAAAGCATCACAGAAACGTACAAAACGGGCGGCTTTCTCCGATGCCGCAATGTCCAATGTTCCGGCCAATTGTTGAGGCTGGTTAGCTACCACCCCCACGGTACGGCCTTCGACGCGCCCCAATCCTACGATAATGTTGGGTGCATAGCGCTCCTGAACCTGTAACAAGGCCCCGTCATCAACGATGGTGGCGATGACTTCTAACATGTCGTAAGGCTGATTGGCAGAATCTGGAACGATGGTATCAAGTGCCAGATCTTCTACCGTCGTTTCCAAATCTTGTTGGAAATTCGATTCTTGGGTGATGAAGTTGTGCGCCGGCAAATAGTCCAGCAATTCAGCGACCCATTCAAAGGCGTCTTGCTCGTCAGCAGCCAGGTATGCAGCAGTGCCAGAAGTTTCATTATGTTGACGCCCGCCGCCAAGGGTTTCCATGTCAACGTCTTCACCGGTGACAGACTTGATTACATCTGGGCCAGTGATGAACATGTGTGAAGTCTTATCAACCATGACAACAAAGTCATTGAGCGCCGGTGAATAGGCAGCGCCACCGGCTGAAGGCCCCATAATGATAGAGATTTGCGGTACAACACCGGAGGCCATGACGTTGCTGCGGAAAATATCAGCAAACATTGCCAAGGAATCCACGCCCTCTTGGATCCTGGCACCTCCACCGTCATTAATACCAATCAATGGAAAACCATTGGTGGTCGCAAACTCTTGGGCCTTGACGATTTTTTCCCCATTAACCTTAGACAAGGAACCACCAAAAACCGTGAAGTCTTGGGCAAAGACCGCCACGTTACGGCCGTCAATCGTGCCATAACCTGCCACCACGCCGTCACCTGCCGGATGTTTGGCATCCATGCCAAATGCCGTGGTTCGGTGTGTGCGCAGTTGATCAAATTCCACGAAGGAATCCTCATCCAGTAACGCATCGATACGTTCGCGGGCGGTAGATTTTCCCCGGGCGTGTTGGCGGTCGACGGGTCCTTGGCCGGTCGGCAGCAAGGCTGCCTCACGACGGTGGAAAAAGTCTTCTAATTTGCCGGCCGTAGTGGTGATATCTGGGGTGGTAACGCCCAGGTCCTCACCGGTGTTTTCGGGGTTGGTCAACGGGTCCTCCAGGGTAGAGTATGGCCTGTATCCTGGATAATACTACCGGTTGTTTTTGTGAAGGTTGTAGTACGTGGCGCAAGTGAAACATAACCAAATCGCCCCAGGGGTTTATTGGTTAGACACAGTGGGATCGACTCAAGATGCAGTGATAACTGCCCAACACGATTTGGTTCACGGTGAGATTATTGCCACCGGTAACCAAACCGACGGACGTGGCAGAGCCGACCGCACCTGGACTACGCCACCTGGCAGCGCTGCGGCCATGTCCCTGATTCTGCGGCCCAAACTAGATCCCGATCTTTTGGGCATTTTGACCTTAGTAGCAGCCGATGGTTTAGTGCACTGGTTCCGAAGTCTTGGAGTGGATGCTTCAGTAAAATGGCCCAATGATGTGCAAGGCCCGGATACCAGAAAACTCTGTGGTATTTTGGCTCAGTGGCTACCCGAAACGAATGCCGTAGTCGTTGGTATTGGTACAAATATCAATTTTGACGACGCTGCACCGGTAACTACTGCGGGATCGCTGGCGGACTACGGCGTGCGAATAGACCCACAAGACTTTGTGATAACTGCTCGAAGGAAGCTTTTGGACGCCATCGATGCGTTTGTTGCCAATCCGGATGCCAAACGCCTGGAATCGACCATGACCACAGTGGGTCAACGCGTGCGAGCAATTATGCCAGATGGGAACGATATCATCGGCACCGCGGTGGGGTTAGGGGCAACGGGTAGCCTATTAATACAAGGCGAGACGGATCACGAAGTTCTAGCCGCAGATATCGTTCATTTGCGGCCAGCCTGAGCTAACGGCAGCCAATTCGAGGAGGGCCATGCGTTCACATTATGTGACTGGCGAGCACCTGCTGGTGCGCACTCGAGCGCACCCATCAGTGCTGATCAGGCCTGCCTGTAACCTGGTGCTATGGGCGATGGCGACGGGATTTTTCTCTGGTGTGCTTGCCAGTTATGCGCTGCCACAATTCCTGCGCGACTTTGCTGCGACCCTAACCGCCATTGGTTTAGGACTCGTCGCAATCGGGGTGTTTCTTACCGTTTTTCGTCCAGTGTGGCAGTGGTTCGTGTCACGTTATGAGATCACTACCCATCGAATAGCTCAAAAGCTAGGCGCGCTGGCTGTGAAACGTCACTGGGTAGCTCTGCATTCGTTGGTGTCGTTGCAAATTCAACAGTCTCGTCGCCAACGGCGACGCGGTTCCGGCGATTTACATCTCATGAATTCCCGTGGACAAACCTGGGTGTTGCACGATATCCCAAAGATTTCAGAATTTAAAATGTTGGTAGAGATGGAACGAGTTGGTTCCTATGGGCGCTATGCTAGTGGTTCGCTTAGTGAAAGCAGGGGCATGTGAGTAATAATTCAACCGGTGATAACAACACAGATCCCACACCCACCAGACCCTTAGATATTGTTCAACAGAGTAACCCGACATCAGCCGACCTCGGCGACGCTGAACCTTTTTCCGAAACCTGGACCCAAGCTATCAAGGTACTCGATGAAGAACTGATCGGTGGTCCACGTCTTTTGACGCCCAGAGACCTTGCCAAAGAGCTTGGCATTTCAGTGGTGTCTGCGCGCAAAATTTGGCGAGCGATGGGCTTTCCCAATATCAAAGCAAACGAAAAGGTATTCACTCAGCAAGACGTTGCTGCCATGGCAACCATGGTTGAGCTGGTACGTGAAGACGTCCTCAACGAGGAGACCGCGATCTCCATTGCCCGCTCAATCGGACAAATGACCGACCGCATGGTGGTTTGGCAGATCGAAGCGCTAGTGGAGGATAAGGTCAGCACTGAGCACTACTCTGATCCGGATGCCCGCCGTGAAGTAGTCCGTATGCTGCCATCGATCATCGAGTCGCTGGAAGACGTTGTAAATTATTCGTATCGACGCCAACTCAATTCTGCATTGCAGCGGCTAACGGTGCGCGTTGAAGCTGGTTTAGCGGCATCAGAAGAAGGCCGTGATGGTACTGAGGATGACGCACCACTGCCCCTAGCACGTGCCGTCGGATTTGCCGACATGGTCTCCTACACTGCGCTATCTCGCACCATGAGTGAGCGCACGTTAGCCCAAATGGTGCAACGCTTTGAACAGACCTGCGCCGAGATTATCGCTGTGGGTGGAGGACACTTGGTAAAAACCGTGGGCGATGAGGTGTTATTCAACGCCGAAACCCCGGAGGCCGGCGCTGATATCGCTCTGGCACTTTCTCAGGCGCTCAGTGACGACCCAGTACTGCCATCAGCACGTGTCTCTGTGGTATGGGGCCGTGTGTTGTCCCGGTTGGGCGATATCTATGGGCCCACGGTGAATCTGGCCGCGAGGTTAACCGCCTTGGCGGATCCGGGTACGGTGCTAGTTGATCAACTCACCGCCAATGTCTTGGCCGAAGACGAACGCTATATTCTTATCCCGCAACCACCCCAATCTGTTCGCGGCTTCGGTCCGATTAATCCCTCAATGCTGTTACGCGGCGCCGGCGACGGAATCGAGGTCGATTGATGTATAGTTTTACGGCTGCGGCCGCCACCGACATAGGTTATGTCCGTGACCTCAACGAAGACTCCTATCTGGTGCGAGATGGTCTGTTCTTAGTTGCCGACGGCATGGGCGGCCACGATGGCGGAGAGCTCGCCTCGGCGGCGGTAGTTGATACGTTCCGACAAGCCTGGCAAGAACATACCGAACCGATGGAGCTAGACGAACTTAAAGCCTGGCTGACCCAAGCCAACCGGGAAGTCTATGACATCGCCGAAGGGCGAGCTGGAACGACACTTACCTTACTGACTAATGTTTGGCATCAGGACAAAGACCAATTAGTGGTAGCCAACGTAGGTGATTCTCGGACGTATCGGTACCGGGCAAACGACGAGGCATTTATCCAATTGACCCAAGACCATTCAGCGGTGGCCGAAATGGTTCGCTTAGGACAGTTGACCCCTGCTGAAGCCCGCGACCATCCGGCCCGCAACGTTATCACCCGCGCCGTAGGATCCGGGCTTCGCCTGTTGGCTGATGTGCTGCTATTAGAAGCTGAGGTAGGGGACCGGTTTTTACTTTGTACCGATGGGCTAACCGCTGAGATAGAAGATCAAGAGATAGGATTAGTCCTCTCCTCGGCGGCTACCGTGCAAGACGCCGCAGATCAACTTGTCGATCTTGCCTTGGAAATGGATGGTTCCGATAACGTTACAGTAGTGGTCGCTGAAGTCACCGAGCACTGACAGTACAATGGCTAGCGTGAATACAGTTGATCCCGACCTGCTGGAAAAATATAACGACCTCAAAGACGAGGTTCGCCATCATCGCCGAGCCTATTATGTCAATGATGCCCCAGAAATCTCTGATGCCGCTTTTGACCGGTTGTTCCGTGATCTTGAAGATTTAGAAGCTCTACACCCACAGATCGTCACGGGCGATTCGCCTACTCAGGAAGTTGGCGGCGACGCCGTTTTCTCTCCAGTGGAACACCCGAGCCAAATGTACTCGCTTGAAGATGTCTTCTCGCTAAGCGAGTTAGAGGAATGGTTTCAGCGCATCGGTGGGGGACTGGCGCGAATCGGTGTCGAGGACGGCGTGAACTGGTTAGCTGAAGTTAAAATTGATGGTCTGGCCATCAACCTTGTGTACCGAAACGGCTCGCTATTTCGGGCTGTCACCCGTGGTGACGGCCGGGTCGGCGAAGATGTTACCCGTAACGTTTTGACTATTGACGGGATACCCACTCGGTTGGCGGGCGAAGATATCCCGGACGAACTAGAAGTCCGCGGCGAAGTTTTTATGCCCGGCAAGGATTTTTCAGAGTTCAACAAAACCCGTGTGGCAGCGGGCGAAGCCCCGTTTGCCAACCCCCGCAATGCGGCTGCTGGATCGCTGCGGCAAAAGGACCCAGCTGAAACCGCCAAACGTCCGCTGGCGATGTTTGTACACGGTCTGGGAACGGCCACCGGAACCACTATTACCTCACAGCACCATGCATATGAGCTCTTAGCACAATGGGGACTACCTGTTTCACCCTATACCAAATTTATTCAGGGTACGCCTAGCCAAGCTGTTCAACAGGTGAGCGACTACATTGCCGAATATGGCGAAAAGCGCCATGATTTGGTGCACCAGATCGATGGCATCGTAGTCAAAGTGGATGATGTCACTTACCAACGGCAGCTCGGTTACACATCGCGGACTCCGCGTTGGTCTGTAGCCTATAAATATCCGCCCGAAGAAGTACATACAAAATTACTTGACATCCTAGTAAACGTCGGGCGCACCGGGCGGGTCACGCCTTTTGGGCTCATGGAACCGGTGCTTGTGGCCGGATCAACCGTATCGATGGCCACGTTGCACAACCAGGAGGTCGTCAAAGCCAAAAATGTCAAAATAGGCGATACCGTAGTGCTTCGTAAGGCTGGTGACGTGATTCCAGAAATTGTTGGACCGGTATTGCCTTTGCGTGGCGACGACGTCAAAGATTTTGTGATGCCCTCCCACTGCCCGGCGTGTGGCACCCAGCTGCGTTCCATGAAAGAAGGCGATGTTGATCTGCGGTGCCCCAATGCGCAATACTGTCCGGCGCAGCTTACCGGGCGTATCGAACATGCAGGATCACGTGGGGCATTTGATATTGAGTCGCTAGGCGAAGAAGCCGCAACTTGGCTTACCAACGGACCTGGGCCGAATCCGGCAGAAAATTCTGGCGTTGTAAAACCCAGTGGCCCCGGCGTGCTGACTTCCGACGCCCAACTCTTTGATTTGGCCACAAATGGCGATGCTCAGCTAAAAGCCAAACTTGCTGACGTATATGTATGGCGTCAGAAACGATCCCAAGGCCAACCCACAGGTGTATGGGAAAAGGTCCCGTATTTTTACACCCGCGATGGCAACCCAACCGTGAACACTCAGCGGCTTTTTGACGAGTTAGAAAAAGCAAAGACTCAACCGCTCTGGCGGGTATTGGTGGCGTTATCCAT
>Ga0209487_1000147_pt1 | contig 64450 bp, 63 predicted proteins | sample Poulit2012_FD_187524 | JGI IMG/M metagenome (GOLD analysis project Ga0209487, IMG submission 187524) | Agricultural soil microbial communities from Georgia to study Nitrogen management - Poultry litter 2012 (SPAdes) (version 2) | ecosystem: Environmental > Terrestrial > Soil > Agricultural land...
ACCAAGCCATTTGCAACATACTCAAAGGCAGTTTAAAAGCCTTTTCAGCCATACTATTTCTAATAATACTGAGTCTTTTTTAGGCTTTTTGTGCGCCAAATAATTTTGAAACGGCTTTTCAGCGGGAGAAATAAAAGGGAACAATGTTTTTTTTGACTGCCCTTTTTGGGCACTGTCATCGAGAAGGCTTTTAAACAAGCGAATTAAAATAAAAACCTATTGCCCATGGTAAAAAATAAGGGTCTTATTTGGCTTTAAAAGCCTTTTCAACAGAAATAAAACGAGGTACTTAATGATTATCTTAGGATTGGACATCGGTTATTCAAATTTAAAGTTTGTTTTTGGTGATGGCGAAGATGAAAAAAAAGAGGTGATTTTGCCTTCTGGCGCAGGGCCTTTAACATCGCTACCAATAACATTAACGGGCGAAAGAATTGATAGAGGCGTTGAGGTTAAGGTTGGCGATGAACTATGGGCAAGTGGTGTAGCACACCAATATCTTAGTGGCGTAACTCGTGAACTACATGCTAATTACCCAGCAACCAACACTTATGAAGCCCTATTTAAAGCCGCTTTGATTACTACAGGAGCTACCACCATTGATGTTCTTGTAACGGGCTTACCAGTCGATCAGTTTAAGGATAACGATACCGTTGCAGCACTTAAAAATAGCTTGCAAGGAGTACATAAAGTCAATGAAAGCAAAGAGGTAGAAGTGCATAGAGTAATTGTCATACCTCAACCAGCAGGTGGTTACGTAAATCTGATTCGACAATCAGATGATGAAACCCTAAACGCTATTACGTCTGGTATCACAGTTAGCATTGACCCCGGCTTTTTCTCTGTTGATTGGGTTGTTATTGATAATGGCGATATACGATCAGAACTTTCAGGCACTAATTTACAGGCCATGAGCGTTGTGCTTAAAGAAATATCTGATTCTATTTTAGAGGATACTAAAGCTAGAATTACGGTTGATAGGCTAGAAGAAGCCATTAGGCGCGGCGAAAATAAATTTTTTGCTGGCAACAAAACCATTGATATAACGCCATACGTTAAAAAAGCATCACTAAAAATTAGTGAACAAGCAATGAAGCCGATGCTTGAGAGCCTAAGACACGAGCATAACGCTATTAGCAGCATTATTTTGTCTGGTGGTGGTGCTAACTTTTACAAGGAAATTGCAGGAGAACTATTTGCTGATACGTCTATATTTACTGGCGATAAACCCGTATTGGCGAATGCTAACGGTTTTTATAATGTAGGTTGCAATGCTGCTAAGTATCAAGAGAGCTAAAAGAGGGCCAAAATGAGCAAGGATAAATGGGATGGAAATATTTCTAGTATGCGAGTATCCCCTACAGCCTTCCCTGAGCTTTACGATGAGCTTAAAAAGACCACCCACAGGGATAGGATAAGGCGATTTTGTAGTTTAGCCACGATGGGTCTGCTAGCAAGTAAATTATTACTAGAAGATAAATCTATACAACAAGAATCTGAACACTTGGAGGTAAAGCCTAAAGAAGAAAGAAAAAAAATACTATCCAAAGAAGATAGATTTATAAATAAGATGATTTAAATCACCAAAGCCCGTCCAAAATCACGGGCTTTCTTTTTGCCTAACGCAGCACCATGGACAAGGCCTATCTTCTCGATACGATTTTTGATGGACCGCCTCAAAGTACAGAGTTTCACAAGCTTTGCATAAAAGCATAAAGGCTTCACGTGACCTTAATTCATTTGCAAGCGCCCACGCTTCATTTATAGTAATTGGCTCAATGTCTGTGTTTTGTGAGTCCATATAGAAATAAGAAATATAATACCCATAAGCACGAGCTAATTTGAACAAATCAACACGTTCAGAGTAGTCTTTGTTTATAACCATATAAAATGACAATAAAAAACTTGCGTGTAGCTGACGAACTGGGCTGGATATTATTGTCTTGGATGTAGAGGTTCTAATAGCTATTGCGTCCATAAGAAACTCTTTAAGCTCAGGGTCTTTTTTTAATAATTCTCTTATGCTTCTAACCCTTTTCTGTGAAAATCCAGTATGTAGAGTGATTATTGATGAACAGTAACCCATTAAAAGATAAGCGCGGACTTCTAGTATTTTTTCATGGGTTGACGGACGTATTGTGTTTTTGCTTGTCTTTTTGATAACCATATCAAACCTCTTAGCGATATTTGCTGGAAACCTTAGTTAAGCTTTGTGCGATTCGTTGAAATAGAAAAAAATGATCGTTAGCTATCTTCTTTGGGCTATCAAGCAATGTCTCTAAAGTTGAATGGTTGTAACGTAGCCTATATTTTAAGTTGATATTATTAGCTAATTTATCTACGTGAGCTATTGTTAACCTTGTTAAAAAGCGAGATAACTCAGTGCTTATAGCAAACTTAACCTCTAAGAACTCCAGGTTGTTTTTATTTTCCATTACTGCTCGGTGGACAGTTAAGCAATAAAGCCTTACAAGCTTCCTGTATTTAGCATAGGCCTCTTCGCTTACATCTAAACTATCAATCTTATGGTTATTAGACAAAATATTATTTATGTGTTCTTTGATGTTCGAGGTGAGCGGCGCAAAAGACAGTTGTATTTTTTGGGCTAAAAAGGATGGGTTTGGGTCATTTTTAACGCTATTAACAAGACTTAAAGGCAGGCCAAAAAAATCTTGCACATAATGAGCTTCTTCATTTTGGCTAAATAAAATGACCGTCTCCCAAAAAAGCTTATCTAATAAATATATGTTTTTATCTAACTGTGGTGCGATTACCCCTAACACCCAGCTATCTAGTGTATAAGTTAGGTTTTTTTGCATTTCATCACCTTTTCTACTTTAACTTTATAGGCACCTCTTTTTTTTTGCACAGTATATTACCGCAGCAAATCCCTCAAATTATTCCAAATTTGCACGACTTTTAAACCATATTCATAGGCTCGTTGATAGCCATCCTCTGAGCTAATATCCCAATGGTGGTATCTGCCTATCCCTAAAACTTGGTCGTTAGGCACGCTGTCTAATGCATCTTTTAAAATTGTTGCAGCTAAGCGGATGTTGGTATTAGGGTCTAGTAGATCATAAGCGTGGTTTACACGATGTCCATGCCAACGCCAATTGACTTGCATACAGCCAATATCAACACTAGAGCGATATGGCAGCAAGTCATCTAGGATTTTCTTTGCCTGTTCTAATGAGCTTGGGTAATACGGTTTTTCACCCCTTATAGCTAAGCAGCTCGGACTAACTTTACCTCTGCTCGTAGCTTTCGCTGATTCTGCAAGGGCTACCGCGTATAATAATTCTGGTTCTATCCCTACATTTTGAGCATACGTATCAAATACCGTACCAGTAAGATTAAAAGCGCTTGCATGGGATGCGCAAGACAAAAAGGCAGCATAAAGAAAAGTTTTTTTAATTCTCATGATAAACCTTAATCTAATCCTCATACCTATTAAATATAGGTTATAATAATGGCAAAAGGCAAGGAAATAATCTTGTGAATTACACTTTGTAACCATTTAAATTAAATATCGCAAAGTGAAAGTAAATATGTTTTCATAGAACTTTTTTTTGATTAAGGTTTCCTTAGGAAATGGAGAGCGCTATGCTACATAAGCGTTACAGGGCACTTAAGACAGCACATATGAAATTATTAACAATTTCCACATTAGTCGCAATAGTGTTTTTGATAGGCATATCTATCAATCCCTATCTATACCTAAGTTACGATTTGTTATTAAATAATCTTTCTGAAAAAACACCCTTAAAAATAAACTTTATTTTTACCAAAACACAATGGATCAGCGTTTTTTTTGCTTTAATGTTTGTTTATCTTCTTTGTTTGGGTGCAAATAAAATAATTGATTCTGTGCCTGCATGGAACAGGCTCGCAGTTTTGATATATTTTTCTATCGTTTTAAGTGTTATTTGTTTGTGGACAAAACACTTTCAGCTATCTTTAGAAGTAAGGATTTTTATTTTATCTGCCGCGGTCTCATCTATAAGTCTGCTGTATGTGCTTACCTTATGGTTGCAAGATAGCTATATGGCTCGACAAGCTAGTCTTGTGTCGCCTATAAAAAGCATTTTATGGGGTTTTGCTTTTTGCCTTTATTTAATGGTTGTGTTTAGGCTCAATCCATTTTTATTAGAAGAGCAAATCACACTCTTGTTAGCTCGCAATGATATTTACCAGCAAACGCTCTTTGGTTTTGGGCTAAGTCAGATGCTGTTTGTGCTGGCCTTGCTCTCAATTTTCTTACTTTTAATGTTTGTTGCACGAGCAACGCTACCTGTTATTTTTTCCACTAAATCTGGTAGAAGGGTTTTTATAGCCCTTAGCTTTCTATTGTATTTTGCTGTTGGTTTTATAAAAGGCAGCACTTTCGAAGTTATTGATTTTTTGTTTCCTGTGGTTTTCCTATTTGTGATATTTAAGTTTGCAACGGCAGAACGTTTTAAGTCTAATTTAAACGAGAGAAACTCGTGGGAAGGTAGGTCTATAGATATGGCTACGGCTTATGCAGCTTATGGTACAGCAAATCCATATATGCTAACACCCTCAATGAGAGTCAATCGAAGATAAGCAAAAATCCAAAAAACCTTGCTTTTAAGGCATTTAGTACGTTAAGTTGCACACAAGATACAAGGTAACATACTTTTAGTTTAGTAATTAAGACTAATTCTCATACCATGCCTTAGATATAAGGCCTCTTTCATACCACATTTTTTTGTCTGAATCGTCATCTGGCTCACTCCCTATTTGTGTAGAGGGTGAGCCTTTTTGATTTAAATCCGCCCCTATAGTTTGATTTGCTCTATTTAAAGGTGACTCAAATACTAATTGCTGTGACTGCGGCAAATCTCTACCTAATGGCATAGGTGCTTCGGGCGTTCCATCTTCTATTGCACCTGCAATTAAACCGCCACCTATGGCACTAGCAGCACCTAAAGCAAAGACTTCGGGCTGTTGTGCTAATTGTCTGCCTTGGTTGCTACTTACAGGCTGTGGCGAAGCTACCGATGCTTGGCCTATAGCCTGTACAGGCTCACTTGAAGCTAACCGAACCCCTTGCCCAACGGTTCTTTGTTGCTGCTCTACAGGCTGTTGCTGTTGCGGCTGCTGCAAAGTAGTAGGTTGTTGCTCTACAGGCGGTTGCTCTTGCTGAGCTTGCTGCGGTTGATGCTGCTGTTGCGGTTGCTGCAAAGTAGTAGGTTGTTGCTCTACAGGCGGTTGCTCTTGCTGAGCTTGCTGCGGTTGATGCTGCTGTTGCGGTTGCTGCAAAGTAGTAGGTTGTTGCTCTACAGGCGGTTGCTCTTGCTGAGCTTGCTGCGGTTGATGCTGCTGTTGCGGTTGCTGATCACCTTGACTCATATGTGGTTGTCCGCCTTGGTTGCTACTTGTAGAGTAGGCCTCCCCTAGCACATTGATTTCACCACTTGGAATGTTTATACCTTGATAACTACCCATGCTTTCAATATTTTCTTTACCCTCATTTAAGCCTTTTATTATGGGCAACAAAGATTTTTGGTCATTATGGGTTGTTACGGCAAAATTATCTAAAAGACTTGCCATTTCTTTCCCTGATTTTTCATTACCCATCTCAGCTATAACAGCCTGTCTAGCTGTAGCCAGTGAGTTTTCTATTTCCGCTGAGTTATGTAAACCTGCAATCCCACCAACAGGGTTAGAATGATAATTATGCTTAAGTTTTGCATACTCATATTGCGCAGGTGTTAAGGCCTCTTTAACATCAGAGTCAGGGTCATGACCAAACCAGCGAGCTACCATGTTAACAGGCGCATTCAAACCTGCCTCTAATGCACCTATTGTTTTTTTAAGCTGACTTGGTTCAGCTATATTCGCTGCTTGAGCAATTTCTTGATCATGACCACTTTTAACATTAGCAATTACTCCATCATGAGCTTGACGATGTTTGCTTTCTTGGCTTGTTGTATGGTCAAATACTTTGCCAACATTATCTGCATACTGCCCTGCAACATGACTACTGCTTAATAAATTAGTAGCAGGTTGATATGCCTGACTGCTTCCACCACTGGGGGATCGCAACGCACCCTCTACCTTGCTTTGAACATCCCCTTTTTCAAAACTCGGCCCTTCTAGGTTTTTAAGGTGGGTAGGATCAATATTTGGCATACCGCCTAAGCCAGCAGCTTTGGATAATAAACCTGCTGCATAGATACTGCTTTGAGGTGTAGCAGTGTTACCTATTGCTAAAGCCTCTAGTCGTGCAGTGCTTTGAGCCAATCGTGGCTCCATGTTGGTTGCTTCTTCAAGGTAAGAGGCGCGATTTAAGGCTGTTTCACGCTGTTCAGGTGTGGCGTGGTAAGTGTAATAGTCACTTAAGTTTTTAAGATTATCATTATTTAAATTAGCTGCTGCTCTATAAATAGGCATATCTAATTGCGCGCCAGCAGAATCTGTCATTTGTTGGATTTGCTGATACTGCTCTTGGGCGGTTACATGTTCTGTTGCAGCTTGCTGTAACCTTTGTCCTGTCTCACTTTGGCTTAACTGAGTAAAGGATTCTGAGTTTTCGGCAGAAATGGACGATGCCACCTGATCTTGAAAAGCCAATGTTTCATCTTGGCTTACACCTGATTTATCTAAAGTGTTTTGCGCCATACTGTATGCTTGGCTAAAGGTGTTTCTATCAATATCTTGAAACGCACCACTGCCTGACATTTGGGCTGCAAGCCCTTTTCCACCTACTCCGCCATCTATACCTAATGCTGCCATTGCTACCACTTCTTTTGCTTGCGACATGCTCATGCCAGTTTCTCTAGATATAGACTGAGCAGTGCTATCCATTACACTTCTCATTTGGCCTGATGTTGAGCTATAACCAGAGGATAGGGCAGAACTTAGACCTGCTGAAACGGCATGACTACTGCTGTTTAGTGCAGCGTTATGTAACGCTTCACTAAATTGCTGGCCTGTTTGATGGGTTCTTTGTTCTGCGCTGCTTTCTGCTGAACTTAAAGCCTTTCCGATATTACTAGAGGCAAAAAAGCTTTCAGTACCAGACTTTCTAACACCAGCAGCAGGGTCGCTCGCATAATAAGGATCTTGCTGCAATAAAGGTGCAGGCGCATTAACACTAGGCGTAGATATTCGTTCGTCAAAGTGATCTTGACCTTGTAGCCTACCTGCTATTTGTGCAAAAGCATATGTTGAGCCAGTCACAACAAATAAAGCTATCATTGGCACTGATGCTGCTAACATGCCGCCAATACCTATCCATGTTTGTATTGATTCGTGTATACCCTCTATAGAATAAATAGAATTAAGGTTTGGATCGTCATAAGCAGCGATTTCACCAGATGCAGAAGATAAAATATAAAGATTGATTATGGACAGCAAGGGCAACCATAGCTGAACCCAAAAAAGCACTTGAAGATATTTACCAGCCATGGAAAAACCAAAAGAACCAGTAATAATCAGCATGGCTAGTATGGGGGTAATCCCATAAACAAAGCCTTCAAAAAATGTTTGTAGTGGACGTACTGTTTTCATAAACATAGACTGTTCAGATGCCCACTGCGTGTTACGTTGTGCAATAGCTTGATTTAGCGCGAGTGCAGAAGAATAGTCCTGCATATCTTGGTAACGGCCAATTACCGCTTGCTCATATAAAGGGGCTAATATGGACGCTTCCATAAACTTTTGAGCGCTAGTATTCATTAGGCCAAGATTGTGTATGGCATTTGATACCTTAGCCGTACCCATAGGTATTCCTGGGTTTTGCTCGTCAAATAAGTTTAATTCTCTTGATAAGGCGTAATTAAATGATTCGGAGTGAAGTGCTTGTGATGTAGCTTGTGCAACAATGCTGTACCCTTCGGTGCAAGTAACGGTTTGGGGGGTGTTGCCTATGTATATCTCTGTCATATAAATATCAGAATCAAACCTTAAGGCTTCGGGCAAGGATTGCGACATTACTTGCTCTGCTGAGGCAAAACCCAAGTCTATTTTACGCACAGTGCATTCACGAATGTAGTTATCCCATGATTTACGAAAATCAGTTTGACCACTGATTGCGTTGTTCATCGCTTCGATAAGGCGTGGATTATCACCGTTAGATCTAGCTCGATTTAAAAACTCCAGCGACTCACCAAACCTAGAGCTAGTAAGGCCAGACGCTCCAATAAAATGATAGCCCTGCTCAAAAAGCTCGGTTAAACCATAACCTATAGATGAAATAATCCCACCCGATGCGGCTACCCCAAAAGGCACATTAGCTACCACTCTTGTAGAACCAGATACCTTATCCTCGATCAGCACTGTTGTTGTGGGCACAAACATAATCATAAAAAGAATCCAACCCATAAAGATTGAGCCAAGGTTGAACTCTTGCGCCCCACGCACAATGCTTTGGAAAAACATAATTAACACACCTAGTAGCATGGCTATAGAGGCTCCGCGTAAAAAACTGCCAGAGCCTGTTACCATAGCTATAGATATAAAAATTTGTTCTAAAAAAGCTGCGTCACCGCTTGAAGTTATTGTCCACATAACATTACCTTACTTAGAGCTTGTTTTCCTTCGGGCAGGCGCATATTGGCTTTGGCGCACATTAACAATGATGTTGTTGTACATGTTGATAGCTTCACCGATTTTGCCGTATTTATTTTGTAAAGCAGAGTATTCAGACTCAATGTTTCTTCGTGACCGCGTGATCGTGTCATGTACTTTAGAAACATAAACAGAATCTTCACCACCAAGAGCCGCCTCAGCAGCCCGTAAACTCTCTAAGGCTACTGTGTAAGCCATGTTTGTAGCGATAGCACCTGAAAACTGCTGCACAAATTGACGTGCAGTTGGTTCGCTTAATGTGGCTAAGTTAAATAGCATTGCCCCTAAGCCTAAATCTAGGTTTGAGGAAATGGCGGCCTCTGTAGTACTAAATGAACCTGTATTGTGTGCATACTTACCAACTAACCCATCACCTTGTTGGTTGGTCGGGCCTAATAAAACGTTCTCTATTCTAGTTTTTAAGCCAGTAAGAGTGATGCTTTTAGTGCTAGGATTCATGCATTTATCGGTGTCACTAGAACAGCTATAAATAGAAACAGGCCCGCCCTCTATAAGCTCAGTCATATTTATTTTATTCCCCGGGATTTCTGTTATCGTTTGGGTATCTTCGCTTGCATCTTGCTGACCTGGGGGGTGTACTACAACGCTTCCAGTCAATGACAGGATGGCTTCTAACAATTCATTATTACCTTGGACGTTAAACCAAGCAGCGGTTTGTGAGCGCTTCATTTGCCGCCAAACAATATTTCCTGTTTTTAAAGCCTCGGGGTTGTTTTGATGTATTTCCTTTGTGGCAGAAGTACCTTTAGCCTCACCCCACCCCTCAAACCAATCTGTAAGAAAACCAGATGCACTTGCTTCTGTTTTGTGCTCAACTTTATTTTGCGTATCAATAGCAGCAATTGTGTCGTTAACGATCCCTTGTGCTAACTGACAAGAGTCACCCATGAATTGGTTTAGTTGTTGTATTTTTTTCTGTAATGTCTCTAAGATATTGGCACATGCCTCGCACATATTTTTAAGAGCCAATGTAAACGCATAGGAAATAGCATTAGCAGCTACTGCACGTAAAAGCTGGGTTAGCTGTTCCGAATTAATAAAAGAAAAAGAACCACCAAAAAAATCTAATCCACCACACCCCCCTCTCCAAGATGGGGGGGTTAAATTGATTAGGTTTTCATTAAACAGTTTGTTTTTGACAGTAACTCTACCACCCGAAATAACTCCGCGGCGCTGGGTCTCAAATACCCCAGGTGGTGTAACGTTAGTCATTGAATTAAACATACTATCTAGCTGACTTTGGATACCTGCTTGGGCAGGCTTGATAGATGCAGCTAAAGCTATTCCAAAAGCTATGGCCGCTACCCCAGCTAGAAATTTTGATTTGAACTTATTAGTTTGCACTACTGCCCCCCATAGCGGTTTGAATAAACTCAAGTATTTTTCCAGCAGGTACTATTTCATTGTCTTGAGCTTCAAAAGCGTCTCCGAAATCAAGAGCATCTAAGATTTCAGCTATATTCGTATCATCTAAAATCGGACGGGTTTTATTTAAATCTTCTTTGTTTATCCAACCCTTTCTTGCTGCCGCAAACAGTATGCGGTCTCGCAATTCTGGCAAGGCGTACACGCTTTGCCCTATAGCCTCAAATTCGCCATCAGCAGATGCTAAATACAACGCAGGTAAAGCTTTTACATTAAGGATTTGAGCTTGCCCCTCATCAGTTTTAAACTCTTGCCATGGGAAATCATGAGCGGCTTTACCGTCAATACTGATTGGCACTACAGCAAAACCTAAATTATCTTGTAGAGACTTGATTAAAGGCGCTTGCTGGTTACATTCAACGCAATTAGAGCTAAAGAAAAAGAATATTCCAGCTTTTTCTGCAAGTTCTCTTAATGCCTCATTTTGCAATTGGCTTGCTTTTGTATCGAGTGCTTTAGCAGCAAAAGTTGCTAAAGGTCGGCGTGTCGTTTCATCTAGCATCGGGTCACCTGTAACTACTCTTTGGGTGGTCAAAGCAAACCTTTCAGACTTATCGAACATCAAGCGTTGCAAATACATATAGGCTTGCACATTCTCTACGGTCGGATTATCTATTGCTATATCAAGATAAATAGGTAGGTTTTCTCGTATCCAAGCTGTGGAAAATATCGGTGGGCCAAGTTCGCTTGGCTCTTCAAAGGCTTCATCTGGCTCGGTTGGTTCTGGCGTAACAATCTCAATAATGGGTTCTGGCTCAGGCTCTTCTTCGATTTCTTCTTCTAAAAAAATTGGGTCGTCATACCAAAACCAGCCCTCTGCTTTACGCTCGTAAAACCTTGGTGTGCTTTCATGACTGTAATTATTGGTCGCAGCAACGCAGATAAAAGGTGTGCATACTAAGACACCGATCAAAGCTTTATAAACAAGACTGTAGGGCGAGCTAAAAGGCGGTTTAAACATTGACCCAACCTCAAAAAAGATTTTGCCAATCTTTATACTAAGCAAAAAAATAAATTGCTTTTAAACTTACGCTGCCCTAATTGGCCGTCATGGTGGTTTGGTATCGCTGTGTTTATCGCTAAGGATTGTTTTTGTTGCGATAGTACAGCAATTTACGCATACAGGCTTCGACTATGTGGTTGATTACTAAAGATTTTTTCGCTCTTGTCGCTGCAACATATAAAAGGTTTAACTCATCTTCATACTCATCACCTTCCAAAGCAAACACGTCAGGAAAATCATTTAGCAACGCTACATTCTCCCACTCTAAGCCTTTTGAGCGATGGGCCGTAGATACGGTATAGTCCGCCTCATATTCATGCTCAACGGTTTGCTGGGCTAGTTTTTGCAGCATAACCGCAAAATGTGGTAACTCCACAAGCTTGATCGCGCGTAGGACTTCAAAGTTTTCCGTGCTTTGAGCGTGTCTTTTTAACTCATGAAAAGAGCTAAATTGTTGCACTAAGACATTTTTTATATTTGATGTTTTATCTTCCTTTAACCTTAAAACATCAGCGATCATACCGATGCCATAGCTACGTATCCCTCCTACCCAAAAAATCTTTTTATCTTTATTTGCTAAAGATAGTGCTGCTTGTATTACTCCATGCACGGTTCTACCAAGAAGGGCAAAATGGCGCTGATCTTGTGGTAGTGATGATAGCAACTCGCCTTTGCCCCCTCGACCAACAGCAAAAACTTCTTCATTTTTCAAATGCAGAATAGAGTTAGCTACCATTGCTATCTCTGGCCCGAAACGAAAACAGTTAGATAAATACATTCTTGTTGCTGATTTCATTTCTGGTGCGTCTAGGGCGTTATTTGCGCCCCTATAACGGTAAATCTGCTGATGGCGATCTCCAACGAATAATTTTTTGCAGTTTTGCCGCAAAATAAAATCCGTTGTGACTGGGTTAGCATCTTGTGCTTCATCGAACAAAATAGCACCAAAATAAATTGATAGATCGGGCTTAGATAGCTGATATAGCTTTAGTAAGCCATCATGGGTGATAGGAAAACTATTACTTTCGTCTTTCATTTTTTCCCATAGGCTTGTGGCATAAGCAACTAATTCACCGCGATAACGACGCTCAGGCACTGACATAGATTCTGGGGTGTCAGCTTGTGGGGTATGACCAACTTGCACATGCTTATTTGCGCTACATAAATACTGCTCTAACGTGAAGATTACGTCTTTTGCTAACTTCCAATTATTATCCCCTAGCTCCCTTAAAACCATATTAATTGATAAGTTTTGTCGAAACTTATGTTGATATTTTTTTCTAAATCGAGCATGAGCTAATTGGTGTGATGTTCGACATATTACGTTTTCAGGAAACTTAGACTGCGCCTCTTCACTAATGGCCCTGTTATAGGCAACATAAAGCATCCTTATGTTGGGATTTGCTTTTGCATATTCTATTAAAGTAGCAGTTTTGCCCGAGCCAGCATAAGCCATCACAACAAGAAGTGAGCCTTTAAACTTTGCTATATTTGCCTGTTCTTTTGTTAAACGCATGACGTTAAAGTGATGATTGTTTTTTCTATTTTATTCATTAGTATTTTTCTTTAACGCCTCAGACCTCCCTAAACAGGCAGTCAAAAAAACCCCAACAAATAACTTCTTGTTATTTGCTGGGGTTGTTATTAAATACCTAGAAATTTACGAAGTTCTATTGGATTAGGGAAAGCTAACCTTCCTTGCTCTAATAAAACATCGTTCCAATCTACGCTTTTTGCATTTATGATTGGTGTTTGAGGTAAGGCAACAACTACCTTAACCCCATCTTTTGTTAACTTTCTTTTAAGCTGATGCGCTACTCGTTCCCCAGTATAGGATTCGTCTTTGTCGGCCCATATGATGACTGTATGCACATCATCGGGAACCTCAAAAGTCGCTACGAATTGCGCACTCACCGCTGCCCATACAGGAAGTTTAGAAGCATACATGCAAGCCAAAGCTGTCTCTATACCTTCCGCTACACCTAACACGCCTTCTGTAGGCTCTGTTAGCTGTATGGCGCAACCAGTTAAGCTAGCACCATCAGGCAAAGGCATCATTTTTTTTCTGGGGCCAAAGCTTTTGTTCTCAGGAAACAAATAAGTCCGATGCAAGGTAATTAAATCACCTTGTAAATTTCTTATCGCAGCTATCAAAGCAGGAAATTTGCCTACAAGCTGCATTTTTCCATTCACATCAGCAGCAAAGTAGTCTAAATTTGGATGAAATCTAATTTCATCGTTTGTAGCTACTTCATTCATAACCGAAACAAAACCTCTTGCGCTAAAGTAATCATGCGCTTTAGAGGCTAAGCGTGAGTTTAAGGGAAAACTATCATCCCATAATTTCTCAAGCCTGCGTAAAGCATATGATTTTTTTTGTCGCTCAGGTTTAGAGTTTGGCTGATAGGACTGCGCCTTTGGCTGATTTATAGTAGGCCTAAACTGTTTTCTTGGCTGGTTTATATTCTGTTGGCTAAACCGTTGCCTTGATTGTTTAGGGCTATTTACTTGCTGTGTGGGCCGTGGCCTATTTTGTTGTTTAGGTTGTTGCTTTCTAATCAACTGCTCAGGCTGTGGCCTACTTTGGTTGGGCTGTGTTATGGGTTGAGCTTTTAAAGCCTTTTTCTCTACCACAATCTCAAAAGTATTGCGATAGTAGGGTTTTTGAGCGTCTATAACCTCACCAGTTCCATTTTTGAGTGGAACCTTAACCCTTTCCCTGCCTAAGCTGTATATAGATATAAAATCATCTATATCAGCTTTAGCTTTATTTAAGGCTCGCTCTAAATCAACACCCCAAACATAAGCTTCACCTTGTTTGGATAAAACTTGAATAAAATAGCTTTGGGTGTTTTTGCTGTTGAAGTTATATGGTGCAGCCCCATGCGCTAAAATAACTCCTTTTTGTCGAAGTCTATTAGCTGAGTTTTTGTAGCCTCGTTTTTTGCTGTAACGAGGCGCTTCAACTAAATCACCTACAGCAGTAAGAGTGGTCTTAAAATCCCATCCTTTTACCCACTGTAGTAACTCAAATCCATCATCACGTGGGCCACATGTATTACAAATCGCCCCACCTGTAAGATGGCCGTCTTTACGAAAGAAGCGGAAAGCGTCGCCGTTTTTCCCTCCGTGAACAGGGCAGTAAGTGTGCCTACCTGCCTTTTCAATAGCAGGCGTTAGTTCAGGTGCTAACTCAGCTAACACTTCATACCATCTTCCACCAATAGCCTCTTTAACCTCTGAGGCTTTATAAAAATAACTCATATTACCTCCAAGTAAAAAGGGGCGCTATGCCCCTTTTGTTAAAGACTATCTAACAAACAAGTCCTGAAAAGACTTGTTTGTTTTGCGCAAAATTGCTGGCCGTTCTAGATCCAATAAAACGTCTTTATGCCTCTGATCAAAAGAGAGAGGTATTTCAACGTTTGTTGACTTAGTCAGCGATGCCACTTCTTTTGTCGCATTTGTTTTCTTCTTTATTTTCCTTTTAACACCTCTAACAATTCGACCTACTAAAAAAGCAGGCCAAAAAATTAGACGCGGTAGTAAAAGCCGCACGGCCAAGAAAAATAAAATGATTACAGCAAGGATTTGATAATCCATGGTTGCCTCCTAAAAAAAAGAGGCAACTCACCCCTAAGGGGTCGTTGCCCCTTTAGGGTTGATGAAAATTACAATAGTCCTTCTTCCGCAAAGGACAATGTTTTATTGCCTGCCACAATAATGTGATCAAGCAATTTGATCTCAAAAAGACTCAAGGAGTCTTTTAATATTTTGGTAAGGTGAATATCACTTGCACTCGCCTTTTCGAAACCACTTGGGTGATTGTGAGCGATAATCACACCATTAGCGCCATATTCCAAGGCCATTTTTGCAAGCTCTCGCGGATACACTTGAGCTTGGTTTATCGTGCCCTTAAAAATTTCCTCATACTCAATTTTTGCTAATTGAGCATCAAGGAAAATTGCAGCAAAGGTTTCATGCTCTAATGCACTAAGCTTAGTGTTAAGAAAACCTTTTACCCTTTGGGTAGAATTCAATTTACTACCTCGTGGCAATAACTTGCCTACCTGACGGCGAGCAGTTATTAACACATCTTTTAATGGCGCGAGCCTATAAACTCCCTGCTTATCTTTTACATACAAAACCTGTGGCTTTGCATTATCATCAAGCATTGAAAGTAATGACATAGTTGCCTCCTAAAAAAAGGGGCAACCTGCCCACAAGGGGGAAGATTGCCCCTTATGGGTTAATAAAAAGCTGATTTGTTTATACAGACTAGCTATCTGTAGTTTTCTCTACAATTAAGTAGAAGAATTACCAAAATAATAAGCTACTATCACTTTGGTAAAACCTCTATCAGTGCCCTTAGCAGCATAGAGAAAAACAGGCGGCATAAAGCCACCTGTTTAAAATTAAAGAATTATTTGCTTAGCAAGATTAAACACTGCATGGGGTAATTCTTCCATGTTGTGGATAAATTCGCTTTGTTTAAATAATCTTTTAAGGCAAAAGACTTCTGACTTGTTAGGCATTATCCCAATAGCATAAACCTCTATACTATTTTTACCCATCAAATCTAGTGCTTTTTCAGCACTTTCAAAACAGTCGGGTACACCGTCTGTAAGAACTAAAACAACCTTGCGATTGTTTTTTGTTTTTATTATTTGATGGGTGGCAAGATACAACCCCTCAGCTAAAGGGGTAGTCCTTTCGGGCATAACCAAAAAATTATTTTTTTTGGGCGCTGTGCCATGCTGCATAGCAACATGCACATTCTCTTCCCACGGCCCAAAGTATGAACAAGCGGGGTTAACGCCTGCTGTTGCGTAAAGCGCTTTGCTTAGTGCAAATGCTGCGCTATTAGCAACATTATAGCGACAACCCAAGCGCATACTGCTGCTTGCGTCTACAAGTAAATGTAAAGCAGTGTCTATGCCTTTTGTATTTGCTCTATGCCTGAAAATCCTAGTGTTTCCAGACATAGGCTTAGTAAGGTCTTGCGCCTTAAGTCGCCTACCAGTCCTTTTTTTCCTAGTTTTTTTTCTAGTTTCTGCCTCAATAACCCTTCTAAGGGATAGTTGAAGCTTATTGCTAAGGGTATCTTGCTCTATTTCCCCATGGTAGAGTTCAAGCATTTCTCGTTTGCTTGTACCAATCTTTAAGGAAGTAGAGTTTGGCTTAGCTTGTCCAGATAAGGACTGTCTTATGCTGTCAAGTCTATCCTTTAAGTCCACATTTTGCGGGTTTAATACTTCTTTAAAAGGATTAACAGCGCCATCTGAATCAGCATCTGCGTCATCATCAGCACTAGCACTAGCAGCATTATCTGAATTAGCATCTGCGTCATCATCAGCACCAGCACTAGCAGCATTATCTGAATCAGCATCTGCGTCATCATCAGCACCAGCACTAGCAGCATTATCTGAATCAGCATCTGCGTCATCATCAGCACCAGCACTAGCAGCATTATCTGAATCAGCATCTGCGTCATCATCAGCGCCTGCACTAGCAGCACTATCTGAATCAGCATCTGCGTCATCAGCATACTGTTGTGCTAGATCTCTGATTTTTCTAACAAGAGTTAATATCTCGCTTGTATTTTGGGCTATCGGGAACTCTTGCTCTATAAGGCTGTAAAAGTCATTATAGAACTCCTCCCCAAACACTTGTTTTACTTCTTCTCGTACTTGAGAATCAAGAGAAGTAAAACAAGTCTTTTTTGTTATATTCAACATCCCCCAATAAAGGGCAGCTTGAATGATAAGGGAATAAGGCGAGCCGCCTACTTCATGTTGCTCTTGGTTAACTAGGTGTTCATCCAGTGCGGTCAATGTATATCCAGTACCTGGATATTCATTCATCATGCACCGTTCCACCCGTACATCCTCAAGGGCATTAACAAGGACATGCTCTTGTTGATTACTGGCTCGAACTGTGAAATCAGTCCACTTTACATGAGCTGCTTCATGAGCCAAATACCCCCAAATAATATCGTTATTTGGGTATTTCTCAATTGAAGGTATGCGAATAGTATTACCATCCGTATACGCCTCATCTCCGCCAATCTCGATTTGAACGTTAAAGCGTTCAGCGTAGCCAGCGGCTACAATTGGCAATGCTGATCTAATTGGCATAGTCGCCTCCTAAAAAAAAGAGGCACACCCTTATAGGGCGCGCCCCTATAAGGGTTAAAAATAAAGTGATGCCGCGTTTAGGTCAGAATCTTTTTCGTCCTCTTTGAAAAAGGCATCAAGATCTTCACTGGAATCGACAATCACATTTGTGCTTTGAGAGCTTGAAAGTGATTTTATTCTATCTCTGCTGGAAATGTTGAGTAATAAATCTTGGAGTTTTAAAAACTCCAATTCCTCGACATGGTTTCCATATGAGTACATCTCTAGTGCCTCAGTTAGCACTTCGAGTAAGGGAATAAGATCACCATGTAGGAAGGTTAGGCCCTGCACTTTCTGGACCAAATCTTCTAACGTGTTTTTAACACGTAGCCCTACCCTTCTTTTCCCGACAAAATGAGTAGATATAAGATCTTTTATGGTAACCACCACCTCATCAAGGAGGTCGTGACCCAACTCTTTTGTTTTTTGCTCAAGCTTTTCAGCTTGAACATCGTCTGTTGCTTGTATCAAGAACACTTGATACTCAAAGTTAAGACGTTTCTCAACCTCTTCACGACTTAAACGAGCCGATGTAATCTGCTCTTTAAAATCGTTATGATGTCTTACCCATTCATCACAATAATCATCATAGCTAGCCAAAAAATTAGCCTTTTCTTCCTCGAACTCTTGTTTAAAAGTTTCGAGCGCTTGGATTATGTTTTGTGATTCTGCAACAGGTACTGCTACACCATTCAAAAACCTCATGCCGTAACTCAATAAGAAGCGACGACAAGCTGTTTTAATTCTATGGAACGGTCGTAGGTACTCCCTACTTATTAGCCTTTTACTGCCAAGATTTATAACCTCAGAAGAAGGAATATCCCCTTCAAAGGTTAAGTCATCTTTTTGCAGTGTGACCTGCCCACTCCAAATATTGAAATCATCTAGGATGATTCCTAGACGTTCATACTCACGTACTTTAGGCATAGCTGCCTCCTTTAAAAAAAGGGGCAACCTGCCCATAAGGGGAAGATTGCCCCTTATGGGTTAATAAAAAGCTGATTTGTTTATACAGACTAGCTATCTGTAGTTTTCTCTACAATTAAGTAGAAGAATTACCAAAATAATAAGCTACTATTACTTTGGTAAAACCTCTATCAGTGCCCTTAGCAGCATAGAGAAAAACAGGCGGCATAAAGCCACCTGTTTGTTATACGTCAAAAGAAAAATGTTTCATGTTCTAATATGTTTTCTAAAGGCTCTATCACCTCTGGCTCCACAATATGTCGTGGCATATTAGAATCGCTAACTGTTACCCGCCATCGATCGGCAGGCTTGTCTCGGTAGTTATCGAGTATGTCTTTGGGGATATTATTATCCTTTAATAGCTGATCATACTGAATACGACCGCGAACTTGATAACGCGTTACCATCAAGCCACAATAGTCAGCAAAATGATATTCGCCCATCAAGTCCTTTAGCTCATTGAGAACATCTTTCTGGCTTTTTTTAAGCTTTTGGATTTGTTCCTCAAGCTCTTTTATTTGGTCGCTGTAACTTTTATATATCTGAGCATTAGCGATCCATTTTTGTTGGTCTTCCCCTTTAGGAATATATAAATCCTTAGTAGGGTCTTTTTCGGGTTCTTTTCTTTCTTCTATTTGCTTCCAAAACTTTTTAATTTCAGTAAGCAAAGAATCAAGAAAGTCGTTGTCTCGTTTAATTTCAAAACACTTGATGTCGCCTTGAAACCAAAAGACTAGAAACCCCCTTTTAGCGCCTGTTGCGAGAATCTGGTGTTGAACTTGTGCCCAGTACATTTTATACGCCTTGCTTTGCGTACCAATACTGGATATTTCGTTCCACACCTTTTCGCTTGGGGCTTTTAACTCGACAGGCTCATTGTTGCTGCTAAGTCCATCAAGAGATGCCCTAATAATGGGGTCTGCTGTGGATTCTACTAGTGCTGGCATCAAAAGATCGTCGAAATAGTCTTCTGCTGCACTTCTAGCCACTGGCTCCATTTCTTTACCCCAACGAACCATAGGGTTTAACGAGAGATCAACAGGTCGTGCGTAACCAACCTTTTCAGCCCAAAGCCGCCATACTGTTTTGTATGGTGAACGACCTGAAAGGATAACAGCATCAGTAGCTGTTACCCCTTCACGCCGCCAATTGAGCCATTGATCCCCCTCTTGTGGAAGATCAATTATTCTCATTTAATCCTCCATGTTCACTACAGGCATAGCTTCTTGCTCAATAGAGTTAGAGCTAAAAGCCTTTTGCTGTTCTTCCTCAGCTTCTGTTAAAGGCGTTGGAATAGGCTCAGCAATTTCTTGTTGAGGCTCAGCATTTTCCAGTGATTCTGGCAAAGGCATAGGATCAGATTCAACAATTTCTTGTTGAGGCGCTTCCTCTGGCACAGGCAAAGATTTACTTTTTTCCCTTAACCGATGTAATTCGGCTATGGCTATTTGTAAATCTTCATTTGCGTATCTTTGGTTTAGATACTCAATTGCTCTGCCCCAATTTCCGCGCGCACGGTCGGCAACTTTTTTGACAGTATTTATTATCTCGTCATTACTGCTTGTTGCTGTGATGTCAGTCACATGGGTATCACCAACATTTGAGATAATAACCTCAGCTTCATCGGGGTCGTAAACCCCTGTGAAACCGTACCCAATCCTCGCAGCCTGTATAAAGGCCTTGTGCCTTAACATCCTTTTAGGATGTGATGCCCAAGGCTTGGTACTAAGTGAGCATTCGTCAAAATACTCACGTACGACAATAGGCTCGCTTCGGTCTTTTCGGTATAAAATCGCCTCGATCCATGTTGGGATCTGGCGATCTCTACCTTCCATTAAAGGACCATATTCAAACCTTATGCCATCGCTTTTTGGGTGGTTATTGACTATTTTGGCCCACCCATCAATACCGATAACAGGAACAATGCCCCCCTGATGTGGAAAGGCATAGATTTCCCTTGTGAAGGGGTTTAAATCATATTGATGGCTGATCACCAAAAGTGCCGCCATCTGCTCCCTAGTTATTACTGCGTCTCCGCTTTGCTTAAAAGCAGTTTTAGTTAAGATTTCAAAAAACTTATCTGGCTGAATATTGTATTTTTCAGCCATTATGGTTCTTAAGTCTAAATTTGACATAAATGCCTCACTTAAAAAAATAGAGGCACTACCCCTATAGGGGTAGCACCCCCATAGGGTTGTTAATTGACGCCCCAAATACTAGAGCATCTTTTGAAAGTTATTTTAGGCGCGACCGTCCTGTAACCTTTATTAAAAAGGCTGTCCAGACAATCTTCTGGTTTTTTAAAAACATCAAAACCAAAAATACCTAAATGATCAAATAATGTATATCTGACCACCTCTTTTTCCACCGTAATGATTGCCCATTGTCGGTGGTCGGATTCTAATACCAATCCATCTATGCCATTGGTATGGCAATACCTAAGCAATGCTAACCATTGAGAGTGTTTTTTAAACACCTTTTCTAATGGTAGTTTGTTTTTAAAAAACAAATTAGCAAGCAGTCTTGACGGCTGCTTTTTGCTTTTTAAGGCTTCATAATTCATGGTTGCCTCCTTAAAAAAAAGGGGCAACTCACCCTTAAGGGGTCGTTGCCCCTTTAGGGTTAAAATAAAAACTGTCAAAACGGAACCTTCCTAAAAAGGTATGTCGTCGTCTTGCCAGTTTTGAGCATGTTGCTGCGGTTGCGGCTGATGCTGCGGTTGCGGCTGATGCTGCTGTTGCGGCTGTTGCTGCGGTTGCTGCTGTTGCTGCGGTTGCTGCTGTTGCTGCGGTTGTTGAGACTGAGCGTTATCACTACGGCTGCTTAGCATTTGCATTTGCTCGGCAACGATTTCGGTAGTGTAACGTTCCACCCCGTTATTATCAGTCCATTTTCTGGTCTGTAATCGGCCCTCAATATATACAGACTGACCTTTATTTAGGTACTCGCCTGCTACCTCAGCTAAACGACCAAACATCACAACTCGATGCCACTCAGTTTGCTCGCGACGTTCTCCTGTGTTTCGGTCACGCCAGTTAAATGAGGTAGCTATAGATAAATTACATATCGCATTGCCCTCAGCACTGTAACGCACCTCAGGGTTACGCCCAAGATTACCTAATACAATGACTTTATTCACAGATGCCATTATTTTCTCCTGAAAAACGGGCATCTATCTCCCATAACGGGTCATAGATACCCGTATGGGTTTAATAAAGTTAAAAAAATATTAACGTGACACGGTGGCCTCTAAAACCACATTTCCACGTTTGTCTAATGCTTGAACAATAGCGTTTTTTGTTTCAAGCAAACTTAATGCATTATCGACAGCCAGCTCAAAACTGCTGTTAAGTTCCTTAGTAACAAGAAACTCAAACTGCCTGGTTGTCTTTGCACAGATGGTCTTTATAACCATGGCTCCCTCCTATTCAATTCCCAGAATGTCTTTCGATATTCTTAAAATTGCCTCCTGTTCAACCTTACTAGTTCGCAATAGCAAGGCTGATTCTAGCGCTAACAAAATAGGGTTATCAGCCCCGTGATATTGTTGCGTTAGTTTTGCCCAGCGCACTAATGTGCGAGTGGACATCGTCACCGATAATTCTGTCTCAGCAGAATTATCATCGCCAATGAATAATTGGCGAATTTTATTGGCAACATCCACCATTTTTAGCCTCAAAACATCAGGGATTGCTGGTGCAACCTTCTTGATGATCTCAGCCTCCACCTCTTTTGGTGGATAATTCACTTCCATAAACCGATAACGATCCATGGCTGCGATGTTTTGTGACTGCACTCCTTGGTAAAGGCCTGTGGCATCGCCTTGGCCTGCACTGTTTCCAGTCACAATTACCCTAAACATAGGGTGGGGTTTAACAACCTCCCCACCGTTAGATGTGATGACTAGAGGCCTACCTTCAAGCACGTCATTAAGACCGCTGAGTTCTGCTGGGTCTATTAAGTCAATTTCATTGACCAGTAATACGTGACCTAATTTCATGGCTCGGGGTAACGGGCCATATTGAAATTGCATGGTTGGGCTTTCGCCCTCACTACCACCCACTAAAGCATGATGGCCGATCAAATCTGCCATCTCCATTTGCCCATGCGCTGTTATAGACTGTACGGGCCAATTTAAGCGGGCGCACATCTCCATGACAGCGCTTGTTTTTCCTGACCCCGTAGGGCCAGTTATGTACAGTGCATCGTCGTTAGGTGATATGAGGAACGCTCTAATACTTCTTACTACATCTTTATTAAAGACGTAATTTGAGTTTTGTGTAGGGATATAAGGATTTCCTTCAGGAAAGACGGTCATGGTGACCGTTGAAGGGATCCCTTTAAGATTAAAAAGCTCCGAAATAGGAGCCTTCTTAATTTCTGACATAGTTGCCTCCTAAAAAAAGGGGCAACCTGCCCATAAGGGGAAGATTGCCCCTTATGGGTTAATAAAAAGCTGATTTGTTTATACAGACTAGCTATCTGTGTAATCTTGCCAAAGCAAGAAATATAAACTTCACTATAAAGCAGTTTGTCAACATGTGCTTTTAGTCTCGGTGCCCAAAATGGCTTTAGCAGCATTAACGTGGCCCTTTTAGGGCATCGAAATGCAAAAAGGAAATTTTTAAAGCCTTTATTCTTAGCGTAGGTATGTTTTTTTACTGACTTGGAGTTTTATGATGACCCAAAGAAAACCCGTTGCTAAAGAACAATCTGCGCTTAACTCACACCCACTTTTTGAAACTGTGGTTAACTTACAAAGCTCGCCTGCCATACGCATTATGGATCGTTACCATGAGCGAGTTGCCTTTGCTTTACTTAATGCTGATGCTATTTTGCGTTACAAGGTAAATGAAGAAGCAGTAGACCAATTAGAGGAAACAATAGAGCAGCTTTTACTGCCCGTCAACACTGATATAAATAATGCCATTGAGCGAAATAACGTGTTGATGAATGAAAATCAAATTACTCTTGTGCCAGAATATACAAACCCCAGATCCTTTGACGTAAGAGTTCGTTCACCACAATTTTTATCTTACATACAGATAGTGACTAACCTTGATACCTTAATGATTCAATTGGATTCACTGTGGTTTAATAGAGTGGTTAGTAACAAGAGAAGAAGTGAAGAAACTTACCAATGGCAACGGCGATTAGCGAAGCTAAGTAATCGCATTATCCATTTTGAGCGCCAAGTTAGGCTTACTGAGCAAAAAAATACGAAACAGGAAGAAAGTGTAGCGTCTCAGCAAACCGAAGAAGAACAGGTAGAAACGGAAAGCCTAACAACAGAAAAAGAGAAGGAAGTAGAGCAATCTACCGAGGAAGTAGATGAAGAAGAATCTAGCAAGATCGCTTAAGCAAGCTATATTTGTTTTACCCCTTTTTATAAAGGGGTGTTTTTTTAACTAAACCAAGTTATACTTATTATATGATGTGCATAAAATCAGTAAAAAAAGCGAGACCCATATGTTAAAAAAACTTATAGCTATTTGTACTGCTTTTACTTTAGTAGGCTGCGCAACTCATTCCGCCACCTATAATGAAAATAACAGCTTAGCGTTAAACCTAGCTAACGCTGCTAAAATTGATGGAGTAAAAGACACCAAAGTAGACAAACAAGACTATGCCAAAATTACTGGTGGTAATATTTTAATTGATGGCGGTTGGGTGGCAGGAAACGTTATGAACCCCGGTATGTTCTCTAGCGGCGGTGCATTAGGCCTTAGCCTTTTAACTTTACTTAGTGAAAGATCAGCAGCACGTGACCATCAACTAGTAGGCTGGATGCCTGATGGCATGGCCGAGGGTAAAGAGCAAGCCTACATAAAACTAGCTGAAATTGTATCTGATGCAATAAATAACGCATTAGAAGAACTAGAAATCAAACAAGAAATTGATGATCGCAGGCTGTGGCATGGAAGTTTCCGTTTTAATAGAACAATCAAAAAGGCAAACTGGGGCTGTTTACCCAATCAAGAAGAAGACAAAAGGTGCGTGGTAAAAGCCTCTATTGGCAATCTAGTGAAAGAAGATTACCCAGCACCAGAGTTTATAGGAGAATATAACTCTTACTTTTTCCCAAACGGAAGCTCAGAGATTAAAATTAGCGCACCCAATGACAGTACAATTGATGCTGTGTTGCTATACAGCTCTATTTCAAAGTACTTGCCTGAATGGATGTTTATGTATGTACCTCCTGCGCGTAATATACGGCCACGGCGTGATTATAACCCTCCCATGCCCATCATTTACTACAAAGGCAAACCAGAGTTTTTTGTTATACCTGAATAAATTCAAGGTGCGTAAAAACGCACCTTTTTCTATGGTGTTGGGTACGGCTTATAAGTTTTAGATAAATCCTCTCTAACGGCATCCACATCAGAGCCTTCAAATCTACCCAATGCTCGTTCTGTCGCATTCACCCTAGTACCATCATAATTAAGCGGATTAGATGGTCCTGTCAGTGACTCTATACTTAAATCCTTTGAACTAGGCCAGTTACCAGTACTTTGTAATATACCTATCCATTCATCTAAGTTAACCTTATCCCAATCCACCTGCTCAATCTGCTCAAGCGTTAAAGCACCACATTGCGGGCTACTAGCAGACCCCCACGAAATACCTAGTTGACTGCGTATTTGCTCCTGTAAAATACGCGACAATGGTGAGGAAAAACAGCAATAGCTACGCCTTCTATCGACACAACCAATAATCGGCACTTTTCGATTGCAATAGCTGCCATTGTAATGACATTTTTTTAGCTTAATATCTACCTGCAACTCTAACTCAGATTTTTTACATGGCCAGATCATATTGGCAAGTATTTTTATAACGTTATACGCTGCATAAATATAGCCCACTACACTGATTACGTTGCTAAGCCCTTCTCTAAAAGCCTCTCCAAACAAATCTTTAGCATGATCTAACAACTTGTCTTGTATAGTGCCAACGGGATCTGATATTAAATCAAATGCACCACTCACCCCATCAGGCACATTAGTAAACATTTCTGTTACTTCCGACCATGCTCCCGTAATGGGGTCGCGTATTGCCTTATAACCGCTGCGGATAGCACTAGCCTCGTTTAAACTCATAAGGGCAGAGTCAATTTTCCCAGCGGACTTTAAAAGTACAATGTAATCCGTTAACGATACACCCCCTACGCCTTTACAGCAGTTTTGTATGCCCATAGGTATACGCTTGCACTCATTAGAATCTCCTGGGAAAACCTTACATACAACAGGCTCATTACCTGTAGGTGAACCTTGTGAATCTAATCCAGTACAGGTCATGTCTTGGGCCATATACTGCGCTGACTCTAATAAAGCTGCCACTTTAGCGAAATCTTGGTTGCTTTCATAATCAAAATCTAAGCAATCTGAACCCATGCATTGAATTTCGCCGTGACACTCATAACTCTGATCACGATCTAAATTTGGCACCTCCACTGATGTGCCGCAATCAAACTCATCATCATAGATATAGCAAGTTCCATGAGAACCCTCTGCGTATTCGGCGCAAATTGAGCGTATATAACCGCATTGCGGGTTTTCCTCTAACTCTTTACAGTCATTATTTTCTGTTTTTTTACCGTCATCACACTGCAATTCACCGTGGGCATCTTCCCAGCATTCATTTGAGCGATTGTTGTACCAGTCGCACTGGATTGGATGCACATAAACCTCTCTGTCAATTTTTCGGACATCAGGCAATGGCGGCGGCTTTAACATTTCGTAGATAGGATCACCGGGGCACACCTCAAAACCCGAAATTATGCTACATCTTGGCTGCTCATAGCGGCAGTTTGTTTCTCTGCCAAAAAAATCTTTATCACAAACACGTATAGATTCTGGTTGTGTTACTTCATACTGCCCCTCACACACACCCTCTAACAAAGTTACAGCATCATCAATACAGCTTTGCGGTGTCCAATAATCCTCTACAACAGTGAGTAATTGCGCAACACGAAAGAAGTCAGGGGTATTGAAAACATTAGCTATGTGAATGCCTAATGAGCGTGTAGCGCTATGGTCATGAAATATATAGGTTGTAATGCCCATGTTAATTAATCGCTGCCGTAAAGCCGCGTAATCGCCTCCTGGGCTATCCTCATTACCGATAATTATCATTACCTTTTCAACGCCTTCACGAAAGGTGTAATTATCAAGAGCGTAGTTTGCGACCTCAGTCACATAAGTTGTTCCACTATCAATGCGAATTCTACTGACCCAGTTTTGAAAGCCTGTGTAATCATAGGTGAGGTCAATCTTATTGGACTGATACCCACTTCTTGTAATAATTCCGCCTAAACGGACCTTTTTCTCATCACCGCCAAGCAAGTATGCAAATTGCATCACATTATTACGTATTCCTGCAATAATGCTTTCCATTGAACCCGAGTTATCGATTAAAAATAAAACATCCGCTGGCTTTGGATCTACCTTGATGTGGTGTTCAATAGTGCAATTACCCTCTGGTATAAATAAACGTTCACAGTGCTGTATATCTGGCACATGAATTTTTTTAGTTGTTTCTATGAGTTCTGACTGTACTGAGCAATCACCAAATGATTCCTCCCAAATCCCAAAATCTCCAATAATGTCACGAGTAACATTAGCAATTGGGTCATATGTCATGTCAGGACGAGGCCTATTGGCGGTATCCATTATGATTTTGTAAGCTTGCCCTTGAACAGAAACAGGATCATCTAGTGTGGCGTCAGCATACATTGAAGATAGCGCCGCATTTCCAGCGCTGTCCATTTGAGAACCCGAATCGTAAATACTCTTATAGTGGTCAACGTTTTGGTCGTAATCGTCTGGGAAATACTGTGAATTAGACCGAGTGTTAGTTGAACTTGTAGCTGGATACAAGTCGTTGATATTGATTTGCTGACCACCATCAAATTCTAAGGTATTTCCGCTTAATGAAGGGCTGTTTTGGTTAAAATCATCAGCTAAATCTTTACCTAGTTGCTGCGCACCTCGACCTATAGAGCCAAAATCAGCTTGCGCATAAGCTGCCTCATACGTCAAAATCAGCGTCGTCACAATCAATAAGCTGGATATAAACCTATAAAAGGGGTGTAAACGGTATTGGTGCATAGGCGTGGCATCAACAGGAATTATTAAAATTGTTTGCGCAAAACTTAATAATAAAACCGCTAAAACCAACCTGTGCTGATAACAAAGCCCAAAACAGCATGTCTACACCCAACACAAAAAGCCTACCCACATTAAAAAGTGAGTAGGCTTTTTTCTTGGCTATCGTCTACCAGTTACAGCAGTCCTTCCATCGCCATATTAAATAAATAGGATCTTCCGACACCCCAGGTATTAAACGTCCGCCACCCCACAATAGGGTTGATTGACCCATAACATGGGATTTTTGAGTTTCGGGTATAGGATGAAACAACGTAAACTTATACTGCTGCTTAGGCAGTTCAATCTTTATCTCACCACCACACAACGCATCCTTACCTACTGTACCCCAAGCTAAACCACGGCGATGCAATGCAGCTAAAGCCTTAACTTTCATTAAGCTAGTTTCCTGTATAACACCATTACCACCAGTTTGATTACCGCTTAGTGGATACATCGTGCCCCATGAGCCTGCACACCAAAACAATTCTTTTATGGGATGACCTGCTGTAGATGAAATCGCATCGGGTATACAAGCTAAAGTTGCTACAGGATTGGAAACAAACGCAGCCTCTGGATTGGTAAAAAAAGCTAACTCGTCATTATTCCAAGTTGGATCAACCTCTGATAAATACATTAAATCCAAGTCTAAGTAGCCACCTGCATTGCAATGCTTGGCGGTAAACAAATCAAGCATTACCGTTAGAGGGAAAGCGTAATAATGGTAATGTAAAAAATACTGCTCACCCATATCGTATTCGCCGTCACTGTGAACCCCCCTATTAACAGGATCAAAGGGAAAACGAACGCCATTTAAAACGGAAGAGCAGCCCGCAGTGCGCTGAAACTCTATTAACCGTGCTGGCTCCCACATAGAGGTGGTAAAACCAACTCTAGGTATGCCTAAATCGTCTTTGCAATAACATAAAGGCTGATTTGCAGCGTCATCAGGTATATGGCTATCCCTGCTAGGACTGATTTGTATTCCCATAACTTTTATTGGAAATACACAACTCCAACAAACATCAGTGATTAACTTTGTTCCTATAAGGTTGGCGTTTTCACACTTTCCTGCCGCAACATCGCCTACTGCGTTTGCGGCTGCATAAGAAGAACCAAATAGGGTAAAAAATAAAGTTATGAGCAAACTTATAAGCGTTTTATTTTGCATTTTTAGCCTCGCTAATCGTACTGCTTAAACTTAAATTTGCTGCACTTGTTAGTGGCACTTCTAGTTCTTCTATAACAAAATGTGTTGAGTCCGCTGTTATTACACTAGGTACATACTCCAAGGCAAACCTTTCCACTATATCTGGCGTTAGCACATAAACAGGCTCTTGTAGCTGCTCAGTAATTTCTTTATATGCATCCCAGCCTTGCTCTTTATCTAATTTTGTAGTGATATAAACCACATTGTGAACACTAGGCATATTTTTTATACGTTCTAGATTTTCTTGTACTGCTAAAACCTGATTAGGGCTTGTCGAATCAAAAACAATGATTGCTTGTGTAAAAGGCCTAGTGTCCAAGGGGTTAACCCTATCACCTGCCCGTGCAATAAACTCACCATTTGGCGTAACAATGTCACCAGTGGCGACAACCGAGGCATCTACTCGCTTGATACGCGCTTGATAGGTTTGTTCTAGGTCTATAAATTGCTGATTAGGCCAATAATTTTTTAAAGCATTTTCCTTTTTTTCCTCCCAATCAATCAAAGCTACCCTTCTTTTCATTTCCTCTATAAGATCGACCTCAGCTATTTCTAGTACAGGGCCGTATTTACCTAAATCTCCACGCTCCCCTTGCTCTACCCTTTGGCGCAACCACTGTGGGTTAGAGATACCTGCTACTTTAGCTAAATAACTATCATCATCTTCTTGTAAAGTCGCAACTTGTTTTTCTTTGGCTTGAGCTAAAAGCTCTTGTGCTGCCATTGCATCATTAGGTATTTCATTTATAGGTATTTGGGCGTTTTGTGATGCTTGCTGCTCGTCTAGTAAAACAATAGTAGGTACTACCTGCACATCGTAGCGCTTAAACAAAGTAGGATCTAAGATAATGTTAGGGGCAGGGTCAAACTCAGCACCAAGCTGCTGTATTCTAATTACCCCTTCCGTAATACTTTGCCCGTCAGGTATTCCACGCATTACAACTACTATATTGTTGTTGCCCGATGCCCACTGCAAAACCTCATTTAACTCTGCATCAGGCATAGAGTAAGAAACAAAAACATAGGTATCAAACCAGCTTGCTTGTTCTTGTAGTACATCTAAATTAGCCTTGGTGATTGCTTCGTCTGTTATTTCGTGTATGAAATGGTTTGATTCATCGGTCAAATCATCAAAAGTTAGACTACCCCAATCAATACTTTGGTTTGAGCCTTTTGATAGCTGTTCTTGTTGTTGTTTTAAAAGCTGCTTAAACTCTTGATCTAACTCGAATTTTTGGTGCTGAGGTAATGGTTGAGCATTCAAGGCAAATGAAACTGCTAAAAACGCACAACCTGTTAAAAGCCTTTGTGTTTTAAAATAACGGATATGCCCTGCCAATGATTTGCTCATTATGCACCACCCCCCAATATCTTGAATCAAAACTTAAGTCATGCTCGCCCATAAACCAAAGCTCATTTTCAGCTAAGGTTTTTTCCCCCATAAAAGTAGTGGGCGACTGCTCTAGGTGAGTAGATAAAAAAAGACCCCAGCCTTGCTGCTTATCATTGATTAAAATGTTTTGGTCTTTGTCTATTTTTATGCGGTCACCTTCCATGCCACGCAAGTACTTCACCATAATCGTTCCATCATCAAAAAAAGGTTGCGTGCCACGTGAGCTAAAAGCAAAAATCTTATCTTGCTCTAAACTCTGGTCTTTTAGGTCTATTAAGTAAAAAGTCACACCTGGTATGCATTTAATAACCTGTGAATCAATGCCTATGCGATACCTAGATGTAAAGGCAAACCCAAGGCTTATGATTAAAGTAATAACAATACTCGCCTTGAGGAAAAACTTTCCCCAAGGCTGGCGTTGACGTAATAAACTATTTAATCCCATAAGCCTTACTCGCTCATTTCAAACAAATCTCTTAAAAGCTCACTGGATATATATACATTCTCAGGGGCACTCAAGACCGAGTTTCCGTCTAAAACAATAAAGCCCGATGAAGTTAAATCCGTCACCACCTCATTTAACTGCAATACTGTCTCCGAAATCTCATCTTCGCCTGCACCTCGCTCCGCTTGTGCTGCTAAAATGGCGCTAAAATCAATAACTGCTATTTGGGGCTGAGTTGTGCCTAATGCTTCTAGTTTGTGTTCGATGTACTTATACGTAACAGGCAGGGCAATTAACAAGGCCACCAACGCACCTGTTAAGGCGGTAGATAGGCTAAACCCGTCATCCTTGCCCTTACTATTAACTTGAGCGACTTTTTCTCCTTGGTCGGTTGTTGTTCTTTTATCTGCATAAATAGGCTCTAGCTCTACTTTCTTACTATCTTCTTGCATGGCTACATCCTTTTCTAATTAGTTAGATTCCGATCTTTCATGACAGCGCGTATTGCATCAGGCACACCAAGACCTCTACGAACATAGCTTTCTATGGCTACTACATCTTCTGGGTCTGTGGAATACAGCAATTTAAAAAAATCACTAACGACTAATCGACCTATACCTTTACCTGCATTGCTGTTGATAAAGATCTCGGAATACACCCCACGAACTGTATGTACGCTCTTTAACATGTCATAGCCAGCCTCGGGCAAGGCTAAGCGCTTTGAGTTCTTGATAGACTCAACCGTTTCATCAGTTTGTCCAAGCAGATACATGTTGGCTGAGTTTTCAGCAATAGCACGACCAACAGCGTTTTCGTATAAGTCATTAACAGACTGTGTTGCAATCATTACTGAGCCACCGTACTTACGAAACTTTCGATAAGCATGTTCCATAAACACTGCTACTTCACCTTCTTTAAGTAAATCCCAAGCTTCATCGATAATTACAACCCTTTTGCGTTTACGGTCACCTAAGAAAATAACTTGCTGTATTTGATAAATTAGCTGTAACAAAACTACTTGACGTAAATGCTCACGGCCTTGCAGATCATCAAGTTCAAGAACAGTGAAATTGTTTTGGAAATTAACTAAGTTTGTGCCATCAAAGTACTTGCCGTACGAGCCTTTACTTGTAAAAGAATATAGCTGTGTACCAATATCTTGAACACGCAAATCGTTCGAGGCTAAGCAAGCGTTAGCTATGTGATCAACGGTTAGGTCTTTTTTGTGCTCGTTATACAAATCAGCCATGATGCGCTTTAAAGATGATGTTTGCAGTTCATCTAAATTGCCACCTGCCGATGCCATAGTCGATACTAGTGAAACAAGGCCATCTTCTTCTTCATCCCAATCTTCTACTAGACCAAAAGGACTAAGTGATATGTCTACGTTTTCACCAAAATGGATAAAGTCGCCTTTAAGCATTTCGCATAATTTTTCATAGCTTCGGCCAACGTCAATAACCCAAACTTGCGCACCTTCTGACAAGTAGCTGATAATCAAATCATTAAGCAAAAAAGACTTACCAGAACCCGATTCAGCGCATATAACAGCGTTTTTATTGGTGTCACTATCATGTAAAGATAGGCTCATTAACTGGTTGTTACGCGACAGCAAAACAGAATGAAAAGTGCCTGTACCTTTCCATTCGCCAAAAATCGGTAACAAAGGGGCTGCTTGCTCGGAGGTCATCGTTTTGTATCGGTACAGTTCGCGCAATTCCTGCCAGTCTGCACATAACGGTAAACAGTTAATAAACATAGGCAACTGCATATAACGATCTTCCATTAGGTCAAATCGTTGTTCACGCCAAATGCCTGTTGCTCGCTGGCTCGCACTTTCTACTTGCTCACGGCTATTTGCAAAAATAACTAATGAGTAGGAAATTTGAATAGGCTTATTGCCTTGGCTCATAGATTGATAAAGTTCATCAAAACCTTCTTTTTTATCAGCCAAAACAGGAACAAACTTTAGCATCGGGCCATAAGCTTGATTGACCACGTATTGACGCAATCTATCTGTACGGGCCTTTGTTCGCTCAGGGTTACCTATCTGAACATTCACTACTACTGCATAATTTTCTTTTAGCCGTGAATCTCCACCAGACAAATCCCCTACATAACGCACTGCATCGCCAAAGTACATCAAATCAGCTAAATTTTTTGCTGATAATACTTTTACGTGCTTCTCGCCTAATTTAAGGCTGCGGCTATTAAGCTCTATTCCACTTGTATAGTCATGAATTTGGTCGCAAATAGGTATTTCTTTGTTCCATCGAGTAGCCCCTTTTCTCCAAGGTGCATTTTTATCCCAGTTAATCATGGTATTCATGAAACGGATATATTCCTCAGCACCCATAATGGATGGCGCTAAACCCACTGTACGCAATGAGCTTTCAAATCTAGTTTTTAATCGCTCTAAATCTTCCGTTTCTGATGGGCTAGGGATATTACTATTGATAGGCACTTTTAATGCAACACAAAGCTTTAGCTCTTGAATTAGACCTAAGTCATAATTACCTCTGCGAGTTTGTGCTTGTAAGTTTGTTGCTGTGTGATGACGTAAAAACTCTTCACGCTCTTTTATGATGTCATCTAGAATCGGATTATTAAAGCCATCACGTAGCCCGATCATGTCGTGCATTTCGCGGCTAATATCTGGCGAACGATAGCTTATAAACTGTATACACGTGTTGCGTGGTAAATCTTGATTTAATAGGTTTTTAACGCGTTCTTGCGATTTATCATCTGCAAACAACAATGGACTGCACAGCCAAGCAAAACCAACGGTACGGTCATCTAACAAGAAAAATTGTTTTTCATCATCGTAAGCCAGCACAGGATAAACACTACCTGCCCTTCTATAACTCGGTACGAGCTTATCTTTTAAACCATGTCGTAACGTAACGAAATTCATTCCTTGTTCTCCTTAAGCCATTGGCCGAAATTATCTTGTAGCCCTCGGGATATTCTGCCGTTTGGCGCAACAATAAAAGGCACACCATCAATCCCCATCATTTCTACCGCTACTAAAGTGTTGCCTAAACGCTCTGGTCTACAGTCCTTATTGATAGGCTCTTCTGCTAAAGCACCAACCTCTAATGAGTTAAGTGCATGTTCGTAATTCTCGGCACAAGCAGCGCGTAAAACAGCAGGTATACTTGATTCGCCAAATGCTGGGAAAATCACAAAATGAAAGGTGTATTCATCACTTAGATTTTTTGCCAAACTAACTAACTGGCGACTAGAGGCACTGTCAGGATCAACAAAAGCAACCACCTTGGCTGCTTCGGGGTTTTTTGAATGGATAGATAATGTGTTTAGGTCTTCTATATCAACCTCTAGGTTGTCAAAGAACAAGTAATTGACAGAACGAAGCAGTTCTTCTGGTGTGTTGATTTCCTCAAAATGCCAAACATCAAACAACGTTCCTTGAAACGCATAACGACCATTACTGCTGATATATTCCAACTCGCCATCGTTGGAAATATAAGCTTTCAGTGTGCTTATAGGTACATCTGCGATAGTGTTTTTTCGTATTTCTTGAACCGCCCTAAGCAGTTCTTGCGCTAGTTCTTCTTCATCCATATCTACCGTATCGGATTCAAAAACTGCTTGGCTGTCATCTTCTGAGGGCTGTAAATATTCGGAAAAATCTAAAGCACTTGTTTGTGCTTGTGCTACACCAAACACAAAAAAACCAGCAAAAGTTGTTCCTATTAGCCTTTTAAGCATAATTACCCCTTTTTGATATGAGTATTTTTTAGTCTAAAAGGCTTTATCTTTTTGATTATCAGTAAGAGCGCCCAAAACAGACCCTCACAAAAAAAACCCGACCTACATTAAGTAGATCGGGTTAAGGCTGCGCTGCATCAGCCAGTGGTTAAAGGGTTGTTTTAATCGCTAGGCACATAGGTAACTGGTTCTGACCGACCGCCTGAATCATCTACCGCAGTTAATGTCACTGTTGGGGTAGGCTCGTCGGGGCGCTTATTGATACTGTAAGAGCGTGACGAGTTAATTCTTATCTCCCCGTCAATATCCCACTCAAAGTATCGCACTCGACCATCTTCATCATGACAGTCAGCACGTAAACGAATACTGCCTATAGTTTCACGCGCATCGAGCTTGCAAACAGGTATTTGGTTTTCTTCAACTTCAATTTGCAAGGACTCTTGCAAAACCTCACCCATCTGCGATACACCAACCATGCTTAACTCATGTACGCCTGCACCTAAAGTCACTCTGCCGTAAGTTTGTGTGCCTTCTATCGGCTCACCGTTAGAAAACCATTCGACACTTTCTATACGGTCACGTGGATGGCCACCCTTAATAGAAGAACGTAAAATAATTTCTACAGGGTCACGCAGCATTTGCGGGGATGAACGGTAGCTTAAATCCACTTCGTACGGCTCTGCTTCTTCTATTTTAAGAGGAATACTTACCGTAGATTCATTACCACGAGCATCACTTACGTTGACTTTAATCTCATAAGTGCCATCTTCTGGTATGTAAATTGTGCGTGAAACGGGATTTTGTGCTTCTACTACCTGTACCCCGCTTGGCAACTCCCACTCATACACAGGCTTTTCTAAATTGCCACTAAAATTAGTAGTTCGTACACGTAAAATCACATTTGCTGGCGCTACATTTGCATCTTGACGTACATCAATAGCAAATCTGGGCCATGTGTATTGCCATATGCGCGAACGCATTGTGTGCGAACCCTCTGCGCCTGCCTCACGGTAACCATCAACCCAAGCTGTGTAGGTCATATTGATATATCCAAGCGCTAATTCGCGCTCAGTCGGAGTATATTCAACAGATTCACCGTCAACTTGAGTGCCATCAGGTAGAGTAAAGTAACCCTTTATCTCACCTGCCATGTTTCTATAGGGCAAACTCGTTGTTACGGAATAACGATAAGTTTTATCGGTCTCGACCGTGGTTGGGCCAATAACCCGTACACGAGGCTCGCGGATTGGCTTAAACTCCAACACCTTACGAGCTACGGTATAAGCCGCTGCATCATCTTCTGGGGCTTCAACTGCACGGATACGCACCCAAATATTGTAACGCTCTGGCAAATTACTAGATAGCTCTATGCTTTCGCCTTCTTCGGTATAAGCACGACCGTTATTAAGCGACCACTCAATGATTGCTTTATCTAAATCATAAGCTTGCTGCTCTATTTCTCCTGTTTGTTCATTAAATACATTTAAATAAGGACGTGCGACCATGGTCTCAGTGCTACCTTGAAACACAACATCAGCACTTTGTATTTCTATTAACGGTTTCTCATAAGCAACCACCTCTATAGTTTCTGTTGTTGAAATAATTTGACTGTACTTGTTTTCAATAACGGCACGTACCAAATAATTGCCTTTATTGAGAATTGTGTTGTATTGAAACTTATAGCGATCAGGCGACGTATGAGAATCCCATGTAGCACCGCCATCACTACTGATTTGCCAAACCACATCGCCCGCAGACGAGTACATTTCTCGTTGCTCTAAATCAGCACGCAATGAAATATTGAAGGGTGCTTCACCAGATAATTTCCGTGCCGTTACCTCCGCATCAATTGCGCCGCCTAATAAAACAGCAAAGAAAACAGGTCGTTGTGAAACCTCAATGCGTTCATACCCTTCAACAGGCGATACTAAGCGACCTTGAGCATAATAACGGACCACCCGATTATCTATACTGTCTACCTCAACATCAAAGTGCGCCTCACCCGATTGCGTTTCTTGCCAGTCAGTGATTACAGCATCTTCACCACTGGCATTTTGACTTAATACACGTACTTCCCATACGCCCATTTCGTCTTGAACATAAGGGTCACGGAAACGTATCGCATCTTGTATTTTTACTGTTAGCGGTAAAGCTTGCGTATCAATTGCCACATCAGCAGGGCTTTCAATTGCTGGCTTCACAGAATCTTTAGGTGAAACTATAGCTTTTATCTCAGAGGTATTACTAATAGATGGAAGGTCTGTATAAGAAACCTCAATCTCATAGTTAATTTCATCCCATACTTTCACCCCTTCGGGCATATCAAGCCTTTTTTGTATATCTTGATAACCCCATAGGCCGCTCGGACTAACGGTTTCCGTTGAAATTATGTGGCCATTTTGGCGGATAACTATATCTAACTCAGCATTTACAGAACCTACAACAAAATTTCCTAAATTCGTTGCATCTATAGGTGCTATGAACACATTCTCATGTGCTTCGCTATAGCGCGAAGGCTCAAATGAAATGGATGGAGCAATTGGATCAGTCATCTCAAACTCAGCCTCGCCCTCTTGGAGAGTAACGCGTGTGCCATGCTTTGAGAATGCACTTACACGCCACTTTAAGGGGTAGACACCTAAGCGCTCAATTTTTCCAACTGCTTTAGGCTGGTTGCTACGCTTATCTTGGTCTAATTCATCTGGCAAATCCACCCACTCAAAATAACAAGCTAGTCGGCGATTTGTACCAAAAGAAGAGCGAGCAACTGATAATGCCTGATTTGCGTCTGTAGTTAATTCACAGCGAGGACCATGTGTTTGAATAAATCCTATTTCAACCTCTTCTATTTGGCGCATAGCCTTCATATTAGGTAAGTCAGGCTCAAAGCCAATGGCATTGTAGGCAGAAATCACTTCAATCGCAGCTTCACCTTCACCTATTTTAATTGGCACTTCGCCATGGCTATACAGGTATAGATCATAAGCTAAAGGCTGTTTGCCTAGCTTGATTGCAGAACCAACTAAACCTGCAACACGAAGGCCAGAAAGCACCTTCTCCATGTCTTCTGCCTCATCAGGAGTTTCGGTCCATTTCAAATAACAAACTGGATCTCGTAGAATATCCGAATCTTTTGCAGCATTTTCATCTGTAGTAATACGACAAGGTGTATCAAAGGCAGGCTCAGCCATTATGTTTAATGGATCAATAACTTGATGGTACTCCCAAGTTTCAGACTGCAAATTGACGTCAGGCTTCCATAAATTAATGTCTGCAATAATAATTGGCGAATTAGGTGCTGAAGTTGTAACCAACAGATGGGCTTTACCAGTTACTCCTTCAACCTTTGCCTTGAGGGGCAAATTAATCCGTCCTTTATTAGCATTAAAATCATACTGCCCTGCGACAGTCAAGGTATCGCCTGGGTACACTGTTACGCCATTAACAACCAAAGGGGCAGGCGCGTCGGCGCGTAGCGACGCAATTACATCATATGTGCCATCAATTTCAGAGCCATCCTCTAGGGTTACTACCTCACTTTGCAAAAGGTCGCTACCGTCTTTACGCTTGAATTGATAATCAATGGCAGGAACCCAAACCTTTCCATCCATACCATTAAAAATTGCAGTTTGAAGGGGGTCATATTTAAATGTGACTGATTTCTGTGCAGTATTCCTTTGGGTATCAACTGCACCTAAAGTAATCGTATATTCCTCACCTTCTACTAAACCCGGGAAAAGAATTGGATACTCCAGCCCTATTTTTCCATTTTGGTTACGTGTTCCCAAATTTATATTTTCATTAATAGGACCGCCTTGTATGTTGGCAAAATCAACATACACGCCCATTCCTTCTTCATCCTCAATGAGGAAGTTAATATCATCAATAGAATGAACTGTATCTCCATCGCTGATGTTAACTGAGATATTAGGCGGATTATGATCTATCAGAATTTGTTCTGCAAAGGCTAACTCATATAGCTTCCCTTGATAGCTTTCTGTCTCGAAAATAACGTCATAAAAACCCGTTTCTAGCGAATTTAAGTCAGCTGTGAACTGATAAGTTTTTTCTGACAGCCTCCCTCTCGAACCCTCAATCTCTGTTATCTTTTCCCCATTTTTATAAATCTTAAAACTACCCCGCTTTGGATAGTGATACATATTAGATTTAAAGTGAGCCTTGGGTTCATAAACTTCTGCGAATAGTGACCTTTCTGAATAATCGTATGAAAGATCATCAATACGCATTTCCTGGTAGTTTGGAACAACGTGGATATAAAAATCCCGTACTTCTATCCCCCTATCTTCATCTCGAACAGTAATCCAACCAATATGTCTATCAAAATCACTAGGCGTCCAATCTGCGTTTATTATGCAAGAGTCTTTTCCTGCCGCGACTGAGCAACTTTTTGTACCAGCACTTTCTAATGCGATCCTTATAGTTTGCGCATAATTACGCGGCTCCACATAGAGCTGGATTTGTTCTAATTTCTGGGGTTTAGCCAAAAGCCAGTTATATTTCTGGCTACTAAACTTAAAATCCTTCCAATCTTCCCCTGCTAATTTTAATTTTCCATTTGTTTTCAAAGTTGGGCTAGGCTTGACCCCATTTGCTAAAGAGCCGCTAATATCAGTCCAACCAACACATCCCCAATTTGTTGACGATCTGAAATTACCCCCTGATGACATATTGAGTATGTTTGTAAATGGCCGCTCAATAATTGCATAGACATGTTCACTATCTTCAAAATCTATACTGTAACCACGTATTTGATACCCAAATTTATTTTCTGGAAATAAATTCTCTTTTTTTATTTGCCACATTATTTTGTAGGGGTTTGACCAAATAGTATCCCCTTGCTTCCAAGCCACATAGCCTTTTTTCCCTAAATAACTTCCTGAATGACCTGGTTTATACATAGCAACAGGTTGTGGTCTATTTTCCTTTGGACCACAGCCTCCATAACCTGCAATCTCATACGCAGTAGCCTCATTGCCTGCGTGATCAATAGCAACAAACTCAAGCTTATAGTCCTGCCACTGCTCAGGTAAGATGCTTGTTAACTCGCTTGGAATAATACTTATGGTCTTGTCATTTGGATTGTATTTAGCCGGTTTCTGACCGATGTACTCCCCTTTTTTCTCTCCATCAGAATAATAAATACGCACAAAGGCTTCTTTAATTCCATTTTCATCGTCAACTTCATCTATGGAAATAAAGCTATGCATAGATGTTGTACCAAAAACATGAGTTCCAGGATTTAGCCCATTTTCATTATTAATGTGAGCGTAATCCGCATTACCCTCCGACCTTACCGTACCTCGAATGCTTGGAGGCGTCCTATCAACAATTAAAGGATAGGCATCTTGCTGCACTAAGTTCCCCCAACGACCAAGTATCTCTGCATAAGCAGTGTACTCTCCTTCATCCAATGAAGGGATAGATAGCACCGCACCATAAGTGCTTTGACCATCAATCTCCACGCGGTCGGTTGCAGTAATTAAACTAGATTCTTGTTCAGCAACTACTAAGCCGTCTGTGTCTTCTATGCGAATACGTAAAACACGTTCTACCCCTGCACTCATTACAAAATCAACACTATTGACAGGATTAATGTGTTTTTTATTTGGGCGCACACTTACTTCTTCACCGCTAGTATTGGTGAAATTTAAACGCTCTAAATCGGCAAAACTCGGCGCTGAAAACAGCCCTATAGCTGCCCCTACCGCAGCACAAAAAGCTTTCTTTTTTAAAACATGAGTACTCATTGGGAGAAGCCTCCAATTTATAATTTGCGCACAATTATCCACTAGGGTAGGGATTTTTTAAGATAACCAAGCACCTGACACTGCCCTAAATGGCTTAAAACAAAAAGCCGTCAAATCTATACGCTTAGTACGTATAAAAATGACGGCTAAGGGCAGATTTAATTAAATCTATTTTTTGTACAACTAAATTTATAAAAGACCGTTAGCAAATTGTAAGCTTTCTGTAGCGGCAGGCGCTTGAGCTAAGGTCGCACCAACAATGGACTCAATGATTTCAGGTGCGTTATAAACACCCAAGCCGCCGCCAATACCAATTGCTAAGGCAATCAACGATTGACGAACAATCCCACCGACTAAACCAACAAGAATCATCGCACCTGCAATAATTCTGCCTAATGTGCCTTGTGACCAGTCTTTTATTTCCATCCAAACATCCTCAAACTCCATGCCGCCACCGCCTGCATAAGCTATGCTTGTTGCCATTAACAAGCAAGTTGCAAGAAGGCTAAACAGAACAAGATTACGTTTGGTAGCAAACTCAAATTTGAATTGATTATTTAACATCATAAGATAATCCCTTTTCTAGTTAAGTGAGTCTAAATCGTCTGCACCTTCTTCCAACTCATTAGCGGAAGAAGGCATATGGTATTCAATTTGCTCAGTTTTTTTACTCGTCTTATTTCTCGCTCCTTTTACGCTTAACGGGGTTAATACAGGGCTAGATTTTGGTGCTGTTTCAGCAATCGTCCATCGGCGGGGTTCGATTTCGGTGTATACATAACCAGTAACATTCAAATCTCCATTCGTGTCCTCCCAAGGCGCTACCCAAATACGCATAACTTCAGCAGGTGTGCGAATGGGGATCGGCCTATTTGGCAAGTTTGGTGCAACATAAGTACCCACAGGGTTTCTTGCTGGGTCAGGTACGTTTTGTTGTTGCGCTGTATTACTACTGCCTTTGGTATGAACTACTCCATCAGAATCCATAGAACGAGGCACATTTCCATCATTGGTAGCCTCATATACTTCATGAGTAGACATACACTGCACTCCATCTGGGTAGCCTGGGCAAGAAAACTCGCTTCCACCTATCCCAAGAGACGAGCAACCAGCTACAACTAACGTTGCGCTAAGGGCCGTACTAACCCTCGCAACAAAGTTTAAAGGGAACTGAAGCTTTTCTTTTCGGGTGACAAAGCCCATAACGGCTGTTGCCATGCCTAAATCTCTACTTTTATTCATTTTTTATCCCCATAGAACGAAACTCTAATCTAGTGCCACTGCTTATGATTAAATCTATCTGGCGCCCCGCATCAACCTCGATTACAGGAAACATACCCTCAGCCATTTTCAAATAAAAATCTGCAACGCGATCTAGCGCATCGCCAGCACCACTTACAGCCGAGCTTCTTAGCCAATCGCTACCACGTGAATTACTTTGCCAGCTCGTAGAGCCTGAGGTAGACGTGTCAATTACTGCTACAGGCTTTACGTCAAACGCCTTTGACAACCCTGACATAAACCCAGCCATCAAAGAACGCGCAATCACTTGTCCTTGTTTGGAAACTAAACGGCCTCTGACACCTGCTTTACCATCCTCTCCAACCGCATACGAATTAAGTTTGGCTTCCAACACCCCCCCGTCCTCTCTGACGCAGGAAATAACTTCTCCACGTAAATAAGCACGCTCAGAACTTAAATCGCCATAACCAGCCACTACAACAAAACATTCCCGAATATCAGCACGGAAACGGTTTGGTAAGATAGCTTCTTTTTGTACTCGCAGTGTTACTGGGAAAGGGTCTTGCCTTGCTCCTTGTCCTGTAGGCGCATCCATACCATTAAGCAAAACCCCTGTAACTATAGAGCCAGCAGGAAGGAAAAATGCCTCTTCCTTAATTTCTCTCTCTAACTTGTCTGCCTGTGGTTGCTGTTGCATCACTACGTTAATTTTGGGAGTTGAAGGGCTTGTATGCTCTTTTGGTCGCTGGCCAGTATCAAAATCAACGCGTTCTTCTCGTTGAAAAATATCCAATGGGTTCTTTTCAGTTAAATCATCAAAGACAACACCATCAGCTACAAAATCGCCCACACTTCCATATTGCCTTTGCGCATGTTCACCCCCTAAAGCATTTCGTACACTTTCACCATCAGCAGTAGTCGTCTGCTCTTGTTTTAATTCTTCGAGTTTTTTTATTTCTTGGGCATGTTCTTTTTTGGTCTGTTCCAGTTCTTTACTTACGCTATCTAACTTGCGGCGCAAATCCTCTATTTGCCCGCGGATAATACCTGATGGCTCTTTTGATTGTTTTTGAGCAGCTTCTAGGTCACGTTCAAGCTTTTCTATTACACGTTGTTGGCTGGCAGCTTTTGACTGCATATCACGCACAGATGCAGAAAGTGTCTCTAATCCCACAGTACGAGTATCACGATCAGTTAGTACATGACGTATTTCATCTTGCCGACCTCGTTTACGCTCTTCCTTTTCTTTGAAATCAGGCATAAAAACCATTGCCAAGGCAATAATGACCCCTACTATGCCGATAATTCCAAAGCGCTGTATGTTTGGCGGTAATTGCTTCCATTTATTTATCATTTTCTTACCTACCTAAAAGTGAAGGACGTTTGCTGGTCTGCGGCTTTGCTGTATTTACTTTTTTTGCTATGTAAACCTCAGATTTTTGCCTTGGATTTAAAACGCTATTAGGCCATGCTGCAACGGCAGCCACATCCCAGTCACCGCAAGAGGCCTCCTGAAATTCGATGGCTTGGCTTGATGTGTTTGTTACTACCCCAATTAATACAGTTAGACTGTGCCCTGCTAATACTTGGCCACTACGAAAATCGAAATTAAGCCCCGACTGGTTGCAAAAAGGCGTGTCAGTATGAGTAGTTACCCGATTAATGCTATAGCCTTGAGGCAACTCACCAAGGGCAACCTGTCTAAATACATCACGTATGGTTTCCACATAAGGCTGGCTGGTTTCCCATCGCTTTGCTTCTGGGTTTGACATTGATGCAGCACCAAAGCCATAGCTATTTGAAAGCTGCAAAAACAATTCTCGTGGTGGGATTCGTTGTGGCACCAAGGTCAAACTCATGGCATGGCTTTGATCTCCGTGCTCTGTGATAAATGCCGTAACGGGTAAGTCATCATTTGTACCGATATAAACAATGTTCTGAGCTATTTCAGTCGTGGCTGAGTCTGACATGGTCGTTACCACAGGGTTACTGAATGGCGTAACAATACGGTTTAGGTGATTGACCGCAATAGGAACAATTTGGTTAACACCTGGCTCCATCTTGAGCACCGATTTATCATTAATTTGTGCTGAATCGGTGTAACTGGGTCGATTAACAGCGGATTTAGGTAAAACCTGTGCTGGAACTTCGGGCATGTTGACTTGTTGCAAGATGTTTTGGTTGGCTTCTGTTTTTGGCTTTATATCAGACCCACTAGACTCCCTTGATTCATTAGCGCTGGTCGCTTTATGTGAGCTTGCTTCCACTTCACGTAAAGCACCTACAGGTTCTTTTGTGTTTGATTTGGCCTCGGCGGGCACTTGCTTGGTTGGTTTTGGCGCTTCTATGGTGCGCCTTTCAACGTGTTCTGTGCTATCAGCAAGTGTGGACGCAGGTCGAGGTTTAGGCGCTAAGGGGGCATCTTCTGTTTGTGATGCTGCTACAGGGATTTGAGCATTGACTGCGCCAGCACTGAGAAAACTTAACCCTAATCCAAGCGCTATAACAAAGCGTTTTTTAGTCATCTTCACGTTCCTTTCTTGCTTCTTCGCGTCTTTCTATAACTCGCAAAACTTTCTTAGTGCGCGGTTTATCCGCATAAGTATCGATAAAATCAACAGTAGGCAAAAATTGTGTAATTCCTATACGAAACTCATAAGTACGCTCAGTGCGCTCTTCATGTCCGTGTACCCCTATGGTGTAGGAATATCCATACACAAATACTTTTTCACTATCAGGCTCGTAAACAACGGTGCGAGGCTCAAACCGCATAGAAACACGGTCATTTTTTATTTGGACTACTTGCACTTCAAGAGCAGAAATAACCTCGTCGTATACAGCAGGTGAAAGCAAGGGTCCTAGCCAGTCTTTAATTAAAACAACAGTGCTTGGTGTAACGTTGCCAATTTGAGTTGCTAAATACATGCCCCAAGCCTCTTTGTAAGATTGAGATGCTTTATCTTCTGCAACCCATGCTTGAGTGTCCAAGGTAGGTGGCTGCATTGTTATAACTGGTTGAGTGAAAAATATTTTTGCACCTAACACCAAGTTAGCCACCATCAACAGCAAAACAAACAACCGATTAAACTTGTTTTCTGCTAAAGTGCCTTCCCAAGTTTTTAGAAAGTCTTTCAATTTCATTTTTTTTTGCCTGCCTGTAAAGTTTGTCATCTTTATTTTGCTTGGTTTAGCAATCTTCTTTTAAACTGACAGTGCCCAAAACAGACCCCGAGACAAAAAAAAGCCCCTAAAAAGGGGCTTTAAAACTAAGAAAGTAGATTAAGGTTTCTATGTAGGACATAGAACCTATATTTTACATAATAAAAAAAATCATTTTTCAGCGTGAGTGCCCAAACGAGCTTTGCTAATTATTTTAATAAGTAAAATTTTTGTGCTATCAAGGAAAATAATTTCGGACAAATGGGCTTTTCATGGATTTTGCCTTGCCTTTTATCAGCCCATACCAATAAAGAATGTGCAGTAAAACACCATCAGGGTGATTATCCCTAAACCTTTTGTATAGGTTCGTGATACCTAAGCCTATTAAAAAGCAAATTAAGGCCTGCTTTATGATGATGCCAATGATTAAGCCAAGCATCATAGGAAGGATCTCGTCAGCACTCCATAATAAAATATGTGGTGGGTCGTCTATTCTTTGGGGTATCTTTATCGGTTCCATAATTACCTCTAAATACGTTTTTGTAAGTTACCTGCGGATAAACCAAGTAATACAGCTATTAACATCAAAACCACAGGAACAATGATGGGGTCTATAGCTATCGGTAAAAAAAACACAACAAGTAGGCCAAAAACAGCCGTTGTAATCCCACGTGTACTGTAACGATGAACAATTGGGCTTGCATAATCAAAGTTTGTCCGCTTGATTTTCCAAGTCATCCAGCCATCAAAAACAGCGGGTATCGCTAAAGCAGCAATGTAAGGTAGCCACATTAGTAATAACGCAAAGCGTACGAGCACTTGGTAGATTAAATAGCCTAAAGCTTCGATTCTGTTATCCCACCATACAAAAAAACCTGATCCCATATCCTCTATACCTGTGGAGGCAAGTCGTTGCTCTTCTGACGGGATCAAGAAACGATGCATAGCACCCAGTATGTCGGTATTCTCCACTAGGTGCGTATACCAAAGGCTAGCCTTGTCATGTATCCATACAACAGATGACTGACCTAAGCTTCGCTTGGTGAGATTAGCTTCACTCTCTATAACCTGTTCTGTCCATTGGCCAGGAACAAGTAGCATAATTACACAAAGCTCAATCGCAAATAAAAGGGCGAGCATCCAAAATCTGTGCTTCATAATTAACATCCCTGAATACTTGCTTAAGTGATTGTGTAGTTAGCAAAACATAGATGCACTCTTTTAAGTGATATTTGGCATCCTGTGATAGCTTTTCTCTATTTCCTCTTTCTCTCAGTGCGTCAATTAAAGCGATTACCTGCTCAATGAGTTTTTGTGTAAAAACTGCTATCCGTACAGGGTCTTTTTGCACCTCGCCGTTCTTTGGGAAAAGCACGTCTTTGTACTCATTCACCGCATTTTCAAAACACATCATGAGTTTTTTTTCCGTTACGCCCTCCCCAAGAGTGGCAACCATAACTATTGAGTGAAGATGTACAAACATTCTCTGAGTAACAGGCCAATCCAGCCTTAAGTACGAATAAATGTAAGAAACGTACGGGCTAGAGGCACGAAAGCGAAATTCATTTTCTGATAAAGGCATAAGCGTCACCTAAAAACTCCAAATTATTTATATGTTATTTAATTTACTTTCTTGGTTTTTTACTAACACTGCCCTTAAGTGGTCGTCTTGCTGCCTTAAACAGTTAGTATCGGTACACGACCTTTTATAATCTTCCCACCAGAAATCTTAGCCACATACTCTAAGTTAGGTAACATACCTAACAACTGCGGCGGTATCATTTCGTATTCTTCCTCCATAAGCCGCTCACCTAGATTGCCCCCATGCAAAATAGGCTCGTTGCTGTCTGTGCCTTGGCCTTGCGTACGCATCACATATTTGACCCTAGTCTTGGGTAAGCCATCGACTATGTATTGCTGTGTTTTAGTGTCAATAACTCTTAAGGCAATTATGTTGTTTAAATTACCTAAAACCTGCAAAGCCTTAGCTTCATCACCTAAGCGTGCGGTAAAATCTGCAATGGTCTGTGTTGCTAAAAATAGCCTAAACCCTGCACCGCGGCCCTTATTAAGTAATTGAATTACAGAGTGGTTTAAAACCTCAGCCGCTTCATCTATATACAAATTTAGTGGATTATTGTTAACACCGTAGTTATAACGGTTCCCTGCAACGGCTGTCAGTTCACTAGCGAACAAAGACCCGATAGCTGTGCCCACCATAGAATCAGGTAGGGAATCCAGCCCTATACACAGTGTCATACCCTCATTTAAGACTTTAGGTATATCTACAATAGGCCTTGTATCTTCTATGTCATCAGGATCAGGGGAAAGCAACGAGGCTAGGCTGCCCGATGTGAGCATGTTCATTAAAGGCATTAAGGTTGCTATCATTTTGGCAAAATGCTGACGCTCGTGCTGATACATTGAATATAAGCCTTGTAATTCATAATTTTCTTTTTCAGGCTTTACCTCAGCATCATAAAAGCGCATCATTTGAACGGCTAGCTTATCCCCCCCTCCTGCACCGCGCTGTAAATATGGTGCAATTTTTTCTTCGTAATTAGTGCCTAATATGCGCTCAGCAAAAGCCTGTGTTGCCTCTATTACTAAACCAGATGGGCCACCCTCCAAGTAGTAACGCAGATTTAATAGATTTGGCTTTTGATGTACAAGCAATAAACCGTTAACAATATGGTTTAAAGCCATCCACCCAAAAGAAATAAATGGGTCACTCATACCGTCAGGGCTAATTAAAATCGCCAAGCGAGTAGCAAGCTCCGTTGAGCGAGTAAAGTTGCGTAACGGGTCAATACGTACGCTTTTTTCAGGAAACGCAGGATTGAAGTACAAAAACTTTTCTCCTATTCCTGTTGCCTCACAAGCACGTTTTGCGTTATCGACCAAATCTTGGTCGCCTTTAGGGTCAATAATAATTGATGCCTCGCCTCGCATAATGCCTTGGGAAATAAGTAAGTCAAACAAACGTGTTTTACCAGAACCAGTTGTTCCAATGATGGCGGTATGGCCTTCTGCATCTTTTAGTGGCTGATAGATTTCTTCCTCTTTAGGCTCAATCCCATGAATCCAAGTTTGACCAATAGACTTGTTCGGATCGGTATTCTTTTTCTTTACCTTATTTGTGACAGATGACCAATCAAGCTTTAACATCTCAAAAACGCGTTGAGTATGGCGGTTTTCCCATTCAAAGCCTTGACCCAACCATAAATAATCTTGATGGCTTTCATGTTTTTTGCGTAAATCATCTAGGCTAAAAAACTCTAACTCACGACCAGCAAGGTGCTTTTGCAATGTCTTGAGCTTAAAGGCCCCCGGTATTCTTATAGCTCCCATTACTACACTAATCCCAGCCATATACCAAAACGGCTGCGATGGCATCGTCGTTAAATAATCAGCAGCCAATGCAGCGCCTGCTGACAGCATCCAAACTGCGCTGGCCCTTGCCTCATAATTTGCTCGCCAAGGCATTTCATAAGCTAAAGCGTTATATTCCATTTTCTTACCTCACTAATGCAAATTTTTATTTTGTTTTGTGTAGATACAACCTATCACGCACAACCTTAAAGTTACGGTTTTGCAGCGAAGTATTTAATAGGGCGTGAACCCTAGTTTTTTCAAAAGCAAATTTCTTAGCAACCAAACTCAAAGTGCCGTTCAGCTTTACACTGCAAAGATTATTATTATGCTGCTTATAATCTGATAACCATTTAGTTTCGCCCGATGTCATTTTTTCAGCAATAAACGCTAATACATCAGGGGCGCTTGTTTCTTTACGTTCCACGCTTGTTTTAGCAGCTTTTTTGGTCGTTTTTTTGCTTGCATATGCTTGTGAAGCCTTTTTAGCCGCGGACTTTGTGGCTGTTTTGGCCGCCACCTGCTTAGTAACACCACTATTTGAGCCTTTTTTATTAGCTTGTTTTTGTGCAACCGCTTTTTTTGCAGCACTTTTAATAGCACGCACTTGCTTTTTAGATTTCCTTTTTCTCTTAGCTGCCTTTTTACTTGCAGGTTGTTTTGTAGCTGGTTTTGCAGCTTTCTTTTGGGAGGGTTCTTGTTTTGTTTTCTGAGAACTTACTTTCCCAACTTTAGGTAACGGTATGCCGTCAGGCTGGTTTATCATGTGGCCTGCGCTTTGTAATACGGGCTTTTTTGTGGCTAGTGGTTTCTCAATACTGCTGTTTTTATGAGTGCTGATTTTACCTAATAGCTGGGCCTGATTAATTTGCTTAAAAGCCTTAACTTGCTCAGCCAAGGGTTGTTTTTGACTGTGGGTTGCTGCCTTGTCCGAGCCTTGCTTTACCCCCTCAACACCCAACATTCCCTGTGCGAGCTTATCTTGAGGGAGTGAATCTTTACCAGCCGATACCTTTGAGTTAGTTTCTTTAGGCACATTACCACTGGTTGCGATGTTTTTATTGGTGGCTTCCTTTGCTTTACGCTTTTCATCCACCATTGTGCTTGGGTTTACGGCTAATTCTGGCTGCTTAGCGACTTGTTTCATGCTCGCCTTCGACTGGGCCAACTGTTTATCTCTTAGCTCTATGTGGGTAGATGCTTTGGGGTGATTTTCATACTCACTAGTCTGCCCTATCTCTACTGGATAATTTTTTGTCGTGTTTTTTGGTTCTGTTTGATGCTCGTCAACCAAAATGCTTGGGTCAGTTTTCCCCTTTCCCTTAAGAATCTTTTGTTCAGCCTGCTGTTTACTTATAAGCTTTTCTGCAACATTTTGATTTTCAGGCTCAATTGGATTTTTAACCTTTTCAGTATTTAATCCTTTAGTAGGAACAGTAGAAATAACAGGTATGGCTGTGAATGTTTTTTCCCCTTGGTCGGTCTCTTGCTGCTTTGCAGATGCCACCTCTGTGTCATTAGCATATTGGATTGGGGCTGGCTCAGGTTCTGTTTCTTGAAGTTTTTTCTTTAAGGTGTCGAAGTCAGCAGGTAATGCGTTTTGCACGTCATCTTGCTGGGCATTTTGCTCTTGCTGCTTATTAGCTGTACTGCTAGAACCTGTAATATGCGCATTAACAATTGCTGGGTTATAGTTTTGTTCATCTTTCATATTGTTGCCAAGTGAGCTTTTATCCGTTCCACTGCTTTCGCTTTTTGCTTTTTCATCAGATCTTACAAAGGCCTTTTTAGTTAAAGGCGGTACAGTGTCACCAAAAATAAGCTGTGCTTCTTCTATTCGCAAAGCATAAAAATTACTGTTACCTTTTACTCCACCTTTAACTTCAAGCTCAACGCTTAATGGCCAATAACGGTATCGCAGAGTTTCATTATTATCCGCAATCTTATAGTGAGCTAAGGCATAGCCACGTTCTATCAAAACATCTGCTAGCGAATCTTTGTTGCGAGGGATACCTGGTATACGTAACTCAGAAAGTTGGCGGCCTATATCATTTGCAGCAGTATTCCAATCAATAAATACGCCTTCTTCGCTAACAAAAACAACACCTTCCCCTGTAAAGTTATTAACTTTCCATACATTGTTGCTAATGGACTGTCTAATAACATCAAGCACATAACGCTCGACAGGTACACCGTATGAGTGTTCATCAGGGCTGATGCGATTTGCCTTTAAATCCTGCATAACACTTGTTCTATCAGCACGTAAAATAATCTCTGCCAAGTTGGTTTGAGTCGAAATCCCGCATACGGCATCGTATAACTGACTTAGGCACTGCCTGTCATATTCGCTAATGTAGTTAAGTGCTTGACTGCCAATGACTTGTGAAAACACAAGCATGGTTAACTTTTCATGTTCTTTATGCTTTCTTTTTTTATTCCAATGTAAAAAATAGCGCTCAATATTATTGCTTACAGCCCAGTTATCCAAGCTTTCCAATAATGGTGACCAGCTTTGCTCACCATCAGGTGAAGTAATGCTCATGTCAGTTAATGGCTTACCTGTGTCATGTATTAAGCCACCAAAAAAGGCAGCAAGAACCCACCTTTCTTCATGAGTTTTTTTATACTTTGGCGGCCCCTCATAAGGGAAAACTTTTTTTAAGGCAAATTGAGCGCTCCAAAGGGCGGTTTCTAGTCCATGTCGCAACAAGCCCCCAGCACCACGATGATGATGCGTCTCTGAGGCTGGCAAAAGATGTACAAATTGAGCATATTTGTACAGCACTGGCATTACGATGCGATCAAAGTCCTCGCCTAAACCTAAGTTGTAACGTGCCTTATCGATTAACTCTTTTTGGCTGCTCAACAAAGCTTGGGGGCTATGGTACGGCAAACCTTCTAAAAATGGCGGGTAGCGCGGCACGTTTAAGCCAAGATCAACTTCGTGATCGTTTTTTTCTGTCGGAACAAAACGTAAGCGCCTAAAAAAATTAAAAAGAGGTAGTGTTCTTTTGTTTTCCATCCGCGAACTCTTAGTTATGAGATTGGTGCTTTAACCGCCCCACCATACTAAGCTGTTAAAAAAAAACATTTTTCGCTGAGGCTGCCCGTTTTGGGCGTTGTCATGTGATTTTTATTTTCTATTTGGTGCGAACATCTATATATGCCGAAAAAATGACGGTTAAATAGATAAAATTGCGGCTCTCCTAAAGGAAGAATATGTTCGTGCCAAAAAAACTTTTACCTATTGCTATTGTTGTAATGGTTATGCTGGGTTGTGCCCAAACTCCTAACCTTGATTACTACAAAAAAGAGTTTGAAAATAATCCACCTTCCACGAAGTGGCTTGAGGAAAATGTAGATAACTTTAGAGATAAAGCATGGTTAGACCCTACAAAAGATAATGTGGAAACCTTTGCTTTTGTAAAAGGAATGCTTGACGAGAGAAAGGCTATAGAAAAAATGCAGCGTAAGTGGCAAGAAGAAACTCATATGCTACTAACTGTAGATTGGATCAAGGCTAGTAGAGGTGGCGCTGCATTTAGGCAATCAGGTTATGAACATGTACTAACAAAACGTAGGCCAATACTCACTGTACGTACCTATAGGCAGGTAGCTTCGGCAGACGGTGTTTCAGATATGGTTGTTAGCTCACTAGATAAGTTAGTGATTTCTGACAGAATGTTAGCTTGGCAAAGATATTGCAATGCTGGTGAAGGTATGACAGCAAAGGACTGGGAAATTGTCATTGCTGACGGAGTATTTAATGTGCCCCCGTCGTTGGCTGATAAGTGCATACCGCCAAAGTAAGAGGTGATCATGAAAACCGTAGTGGAAGATTTAAAAAGGGAGTATAAAAAAGCAATAGCACAGCATAATAGTAGCCCTACAGACTATACGAGAGGTTTATGCGATGGATATTTGTGGGCTTTAACTATCACCGAAACAAAATACAATAAAGGGCTGGTAGAAAATAGGTTTATCAATGAAATCAATCTATTAAACAGTGAAGTGGCTGCATTGGATGCGCTTTTAATGACTCTTGGGTTGGGAGAAAAAAGTAAAAAGCAAATGTTGAGCCAAAAAAAGCAAAAAGCTCTGGAAAGATTGCAAAACTTGGTTTTGACCTCATCTTTATAGTTTTTATGTGGGAAGATAAAAATATTGAGACTATTTTGAGTTTGGTTAATGTTTGCTTAAACGTCTTAAGTTTTAGCTCGCAGTAATTGATGGGCCACCAATAGCTTTGCTTGCTTAGCATGGGTGCTGAGCAGAAAATCAGCGCTACTATGATCTATTCCTAATAGGCTTATTGCCTCTTTTTTGTTCTTTTGGAGCAATTTACGAACTTACTCTTTGGCGGGTTGATTTTTTAACTTTTCCTTTAGTGTCTCTAGTATAGATTGAGATTTTTGTGATCTTTCCCAGCAAATTATTGCCTTAAGAGCATTTTTAAGCCTCGCAGAGTAAGAAAGCGCTTTGAAAAAATCGGCCTCTTCTTCTACGATCACAATCAATTCTCCTTTGTCTGTAAAATTGACATCGAAGGCTTGAGCAATTTCTTTAATCGCATTAAAAGCTTCGGCATCCAATTCGCTATCTTTGGTTAAGTGTAAAATAGTATTAAAATTGTCGGTAATGAACCTCTTCCCATCAACTTCCTTTTCTTGGTAGTAAATCTTAGTACCATCAGAAAATGTTTCGTCAATAAAAAAAGTGTTGCGCACCTTGCCTAAAATTAACTCACTCATGCCGCATTCCTTAAATCAATTATTGTTTGCGCAAGCTTAATGCTTGCTTGTGTTGCGCTGTCATCCTCATACAATTTATGCTGCGCCCATTGCATTAACTCAGTCTCTCCTAATGCTTCCTGAGCCATACGCAAAGCGATAGAAACCCTGCCTTCGGGATTGTTCAAGATATTGTACGCCCATTGTTTATGATTATGGTTGCGCTTACTTTTTTTATCCAGAAGTTTTTTTACGATTTTGTTGATTTTTTCACTAACCTCTGGTGCTTCGTATGATGGCAATGCTTTGCGAACATCTGGTATATCTCCCCAATTTTTCTTTTCCAACTCATCATCAAGAAGCATCCCCCAGCGCTTCTCTAACTCCTGATAGCTTTTATTTAATATTTCAAACTGGCCAAGGCGAACAGCGGCAAAATAAATAGCAGGATGGGGCCAATACCCAAAAAGCCCAGCATGACGTTCCTCTATTCCTTTGCGGGCAATATAAAATGCAGTTTCGCGCTCTAGAAAGGGTCTACAAGCCTTTAGAAACTCTGGCAGCGATGGCGGCCAATCATAATTTCTTAGGCAATACTGTAGGCCATTCCTCACTTCTTGCGGTGTTATGCACTCTTCTTCAAATGCTTCAGCCCATGCATTTTTCCAATTATTAATGGCATCCAAATCCGTAAAGAAAGAGCTAAATTTATGCGGATATATACCATCTAAGCGATTGTATAGATGGTCCATCATGGAAATGCCGTTTAATTTTTCATAGGGCTGTAGCCATAAATTTATCTCGGTAGACTGGCTTTGCTTCAACAATGTATCCATGATCACCCTCGCTTCTGATCCTATCTCTATTGATATGTTCACGGGGATTAAATTTTTTCCTTAAACCAAAGTCAGGAGTTCTTGCAGTAAAAAAACTCCTGCTTTTGAGGCTTTGGCCCAAGTAATTTTCAAAATTTGATTGTCGAAATAAAGTCTGTGGCCTTAAATACTTTGCCATGTTTGGGTCGTTGCCCCACTCGATGCTTTTACAGGAAATAACGTCTTTTATTTGTTTTTCCGTAACGCCATCACTTAGCCTTGCCTTAATTAATTTAAAATGGCTGTTAGCATAACGAAATTGAGAGCCTGTCATCGAATTTAAATAATCAATAACGCGCTTGCAGATTTCCTTTTCTTCTTTTTTTGAACAAGTTGCTGAAGGCACCCTCTCTTTTTGCGTACTCTTTACTTCTTTTTCTTGCCCCAAAGAATGCTCTTCTTTAATCACTGAAGAAGGCACATCTCCTTGGTTCTGTATTTTTTTTGCCTCCTGCTTTTGTTCTGGCGCTATCTCTTCGATTTCATCAAGGGCGAAATCAAATTTAATCTGGCTTTCTTCTTCTTTTTTTTGCTTTAATGCTTTTTGGCGCTCTCTGTATCTCCGCTGCCGTTCAGCATTTGTGGGATCTTGATCACTTCTGCGCTGTCTTTTTGCCCAAGCTAAGGGTTGCCAATTTTCATCTATGAGGCCTACACTGATTAGCCTTTTCTTAATGCCACCTATTATTTTTTGCTCTACTCGCAATAAGCTGGCCACCAAGCTATCGAGCTTCTCTAATGATGAAAAGCTTTGGTCTAAAATCCCTTTAGATTTTAAGGCTAATAGGCAAATAAAATGTCTTTGATCCTGAAAATCTAGCTCTATTATTTTTGAATCAAAAAGGAAATCAGTATAAACACGAAACCACGGCATACTTCTTGCCATAGCACACCTCCATAGAAAGCCTTAATTGACACCAGCAAAGAATTTGATAGAATGGAATTACACCACACGTAGAAAGCCAAAAAATCCAGTCCTGCCCAAACAGGGCTGGATTTTTTTATGCGATTTCTACTTCTTTGTTGCCTCTGGTTGATTGATGCAAAAGCATTAGCCTGATACCGACGCTGTATTTAGGCTCCCACTGTTCGTTTGTTAGTGCATAATTAACTACTGAGCGTTCAACGCCAATCCGTCTCGCGATTTCCGCTTGTGTGAACCCTGCGTTTAATAAATCAAGTAAATATGGTTTTAAATTCATAACACACCTCTAACGCAGATGTTAGATAAATCATACAGCATTGTCAACCAAATCTAACATTTGTTGGGTTATTCTTACCGCATGAAGAATTTATCTGACAGAATTGCTATAGTTAAAAAAGAAACCGGCTGGACCAACACAGAAATAGCAAAAAGGGCAAAGGTAACACGCTCTGCTGTAAGTGATTGGCTAAACGGTAGAGTGGCTGATCTATCGGCAAGTAGCGCTCAAAACCTAAGCGCAAGTAGTGATTATTCTGCTACTTGGCTCGCTACAGGAGACGGCCCAAAATTAAAAACAAAAGAATTTTCTTACGTCAATTCAACCAATCAAAAGCTATATTTACCTGTTATTGGTATAGCTCAGTTGGAAGAAAATGGATGGTATGACGAAGTGATTAAGGGTACAGAAGGTTATATAGAACATTATTCGAATGATGCTGAGGCCTATGTTCTCAGAGTCAAAGGAGACAACATGTTCCCAGCAATTCGCAATGGTTGGTATGTAGTTGTTGAACCAAATGGCGCTATCTGCAATGGCGAGTATGTCGCATTAAAGCTTAGGGATGGGAGAAAGCTTGTTAAAGAGCTTTTATTTCGACATTCCGATTCTTTGGTGCTTCAATCCGCAAATGGCGGTCAGCGTTTAACTATCGAGAAAGAGGATATAGAGCAACTTTATTCTGTCGCTGCCATAGTTCCTCCCAGCAAGCATAAAAGTCTTATGGATTAACTATAGCGAATAAGCTTAACCCCTGCCGTAAAGGCAGGGGTTTTTATTTTCAGCAAAAGTCTAGGCCGTCTTAAGGCTTCTGAGCTTAACCCCCTCCCCATCTTCTCCTATACGGCACGCATCGCCAGTCAGGCTGCTCATCTAAGCTGTCCATACTACCAATCCAGCAACATCCCCTTTCTTATTTGGCGAGTGAAAAGTTCAATTACACGGCTAATTAAACTGTGCTTCATGGCCACTGTATGAAGAGTCGAACAAATTATGCTTACTAAACTTGACACTTACTTAACTCCTATGTACGATTTATCTGACAACATGAAGGCGGTTGTATTTCAAATTTATGTCATACCAGCATAAAGGGTTTTTACATGGCAGCTATAATTTTTGATACTGAAACCACAGGTATTAAGGAACCCGAAATTATTGAAGCCGCATGGTTATGGCTCAATGATTTAACCAACACAAAAGAGATTACTTACTGTACTGAGTTTATTTCTCGATACAAGCCAAATAAACCCATCAGTTTAGGTGCTCTAGCGACTCACCACATACTTGAAGAAGAGTTACAAAACTGCCCTCCCTCGTCATCCTTTAAGCTGCCCGATGTGGTTACTTACCTAATTGGCCACAACATTGATTACGACTGGGAAGTTTGCGGACGACCAGATGTAAAACGTATATGTACATACGCATTATCAAGAAAGCTATACCCAGATCTTGACAGTCATAGCCAAAGCGCAATGGTTTATTACTTTGACCGTTATAATGCAAAAAAAAGGCTGCAAAATGCGCACTCTGCTTTAGTCGATGTAAAGAATTGTGCGCTAATATTAAATAACCTTCTTCTCAAAATTGATGTAAAGAACTGGGAGCAGTTATGGCAAATATCCGAATGGGCGCGAGTACCTGATTTTATGCCTTTTGGTAAGCATAAAGGAAAGCCCATAACAGCCTTGCCAAAAGGCTACCGCAACTGGCTTCTAGGTCTTGACGATTTAGATGGCTACCTAAGAGCTTCTATTTTGCAAAGCATGAAAAACCTGAAATAAAGGAGCAATTATGTTTTATATAAAAAAAATATGGAAACTGATTTATTCTTTACTCTTTGAGGACGCTGTTAAAGTCGCTAAAGCAGGATATAAGCGCGGCAGGCTTGATTAGAATGAGGGTGTCAAATGGGAAAAGAGCAGCATATAAAAAATATTAGCAAAGCACTTAACGCGTCAGAAAATGATGCAGTAACAGTAGCCAGAAGGGATCTTCTAGCTCTTTTGATCGCTCATAACAAGCTGCAAAAAGATTTAATTAACACTAAGGCAAAACTCGTTGGCAGTGTCACAAGCACTCATATTCTAACTGAGCAAAAACAAAAGATAAAACATCTTGAAATGTTGCTTTCTAACAAAACTCGACACCATCGCAGAATGACACTTTAATTTTTTGGAGCATTAAATGAACAAGACTGAACTTATTAACGTAGTTGCCAAAGAAGCTAACAAGCCGAAAGCAGAGGTCGCTTTAATGCTTGAGATGTTTTTAAAGACTATTAAGCGCTCACTCGCAGATGATAAGGCAGTTACTTTGATTGGGTTTGGCACGTTTCATGCAGTACCCCGTGCTGCTCGACAGGGTCGCAACCCTCGCACTGGTGAATCCATTGAGATCCCTGCCGCAGTCTTGCCTCGTTTTAAGGCTGGCAAGGCTCTACGTGACGCTGTTAATAATTCTACCTCTGGTTAATCTATAAATGGCCGCTCTTCTAGAGCGGCTAAGAAGTTTTAGTTTTAGTTTTGAGAAGGGAAGGGAAAATGACTACCAGCCAAACAAAAAGCATTACATTAACAAAAAATGAGCTAAACGAGCTTTTAGTAGAGTGCGCTAGACTAGGTGCGCATAATGCTGTAGAAGATTTTGCCCGTTATCGACTAAAAGATGCGTGTACAATTTTAAACATTAGTTACCCAACACTGTACCGTAGGGTTTTAGAAGGTAAAATTAAGGCGGTAGATGGTATGATCACAGGTAAAGAAATTCGTAAATATTTGGGTTTTACCAACTTAAAAGAATAATTTTAAAATTTGTTTTAAGCCACTTCTCCCCGTATGAGCTACCCGATAAACCGCACAAAACCCACACCAGTTAAAATAAATAGCCAAGAACATTGGGGCACAGAAACTGCACGAAAACTGCACGATCAGTTCAACAAGCCCTTGATTTAAAAGGGCTTTTTACTTAGTTCTATTCCTCTTCTGGGCACCACCAAAATTTAAATACTGAAAGAGAAAAAGACCAAAGCCTTTCAAATCAACGCCTTAGCCATAGCTCCTAATTTGATTTGAAAGAAAAAAAGAGCAATAATAAAGCCCAAACTGCACAAAACTGCACGAAAACAAACAGAAAAAAAACAAACTGCACGAAAACTGCACGATAAACTGCACGAAAATCACGCAGAAAAAAATGCATAAAACTGTTGGTTAAGGTTCTATTAGGAGCAGCAAATGGCAAGCATTGTCAGACTTGATGATGGTAAATATCGTGCGTTCGTTCACGTCACTAGAAACGGACGCTCATCTAGACTTTCAAGAACTTTCCCCACACGACGTGAGGCTAACGCTTGGGCGCATGAAGAAGAGTCAAAAAAAGATAAAATCGAACCAAACAGGCAAAGCAAATATACCCTTAAAGATGCCCTTAGAAGATATGCTAAAGAGGTTTCACCAACCAAGAAGGGAAAGCGTTGGGAGCAGATCAGACTTGCCGCCTTTGAGAAAGAAGCTTTGCCATTAGATAAGCCTTTGCACGAAGTCCAATCAAAAGACATCGCCAAGTTTCGTGACAACCGTCTCAAAACCGTTTCTAATGGCACAGTGAATCGAGAGCTAACGCTACTATCTTCTGTTTTCAGGACAGCTAAAATTGAATGGAACTGGACTGACAGCAATCCCTGCCGATTGATTAGAAAGCCCCCTAATCCTCGCCATCGAGAGCGAGTCATTGAGTGGTGGGAGCTTAAAAGGCTTCTACGTGCGCTAGGATACAACCCAAGGCAAAAACGACCAGAAACGGCTATACAAGCGGTTGGCATAGCGACTTTACTAGCTTTACGTACTGGTATGCGTGCTGGGGAAATAACCAACCTCAAATGGTCTGAGGTATACGAGCGCCACTGTCACCTACCAGACACCAAAACTAACACCCCTAGGGATGTACCACTAACACGCAAAACATTACGGCTTCTTAATAAAATGCGAGGTTGGAATGATGACACAGTTTTTGGTTTTAAAATGCAAACCTTAAGCACTTTGTTTCGTAGGTACAGGCAACGTGCAGGCTTAGAAGGGTTTACCTTTCATGACACGAGGCATACAGCAGCAACTATGCTCGCACGTAAAGTAGATGTTTTAGATTTATGCAAGATATTTGGTTGGAAGAATACCAAGATGGCGCTGGTGTATTACAACCCTGCGGTTGAGAGCCTTGTTGATAAGCTAGAGTAAATATATTTAGCGTTTTTATGTGGCTTACCGCACCAATTAAGCATTTTGCAGACAAAAAATAACCTTGGGTGGCACTATTGCCAACCCAAGGTTTTCTCTTTTAGCTGAGCAGTTTCGCTGCAAGTCGGTTAACCCCGTGACAATTTTTTTAAAAATATAAAAAAAGCTATGGAGGCAGTCACTGGTTAACAGCAGGTGTTATTGATCCCCACCGCCTGCTGGGGTCTTTTATCCGTGAAACCACCAGCGCTATTAAAGCGTTGAAGTAGTGTTTTGTACGACCATGACTCTATAATAGCAATGCTTTTAGACTAAGTCAATAGCTTACCTATTGACTGTTGCTTTGAGTAACATCCTTCCTTGGTCGGTAACAATCAAAACATTTGAATTGACCAATACCCTTGCACCTTGCCTATTACCTTTAATTCGAGGGCCTGCTGTTTAGTTAAAATCTCAGATTGATACTTATCTGCATCAGCCTTAAGGCAATACTGTCCACCTTCTAACAGCGCATACACACGCCGTAGCAGCATTAAACCGTTATGTTTGAATAGGTAAATACCATCACCGTTAATGTCGCTTACTGAGCCATCTACAAAGGCTAAATCCCCCCTGTTGATTGTCGGCTGCATTGCACCATCTTGAGCAACAAACACATAGTAATTAACAAGGTCTGTGCCTAAGTGATGCTCAGCCCATTGTTTACTTACCTTAATATGCTCGGTAAAGGCCATAGGTGGAGTGTATGAGGTTTTACACACACCACTAGCATCTATGGGTAATACAGGTAAGCTCACCCAGCTAACCCTAGAACGCGCACCATCCTTACTTGCATCATCAAGCTGCCTTGCGGCATCCACTATCTCTTGCAATTCCTTTGCTAAACGTGGGCTAAAGTCTTTTACCTGCACCCCTAAGCCTTGCGCAAACTTAACCGCTACAGCAAGATTTAAAGGGGTACGGCCATTAAGGTATTGCCATACTAAAGACTGTGAGCCTATGCCAGCAATTGAACCGAACTCCCTTTGCGAGACCCCTAGCTCTTTTGCTTTCACCTCAAAAATTTGCTTTAAAGCTTTTGCCTCGTTAAAGCTAGGAAGACCATTGCTGGATTCAGGTTCCGTGTTCTGATCAAACATACTTTGCTGCCTATAAGTGTTTTACGAATACCTTTGCTTTTGTATTAGCAGGGAAAAGCATTAGCGATACTTTTAATGCTATAATAAAACAAAAAACAAAGCTAGTAATTTTACTGATTTCTTAAAGTTTGTTCTATAGGCGCAGGTAAGGTGGGTTAAAAGCAGGCTAGCTGTTGCTCTATACCTGAACGGATTTTTACTGGGTCATTACACTAAAGAGTGATGTTGTAATTACACGAACAAGCGATCTGCTGCACCCAGTAACTGGGTCGGTCAAAACATTTAACTTATTAGATAAATACAAGAAAGACAGGTTAAGGACATGCTGGAAACAATACTTTTTACCACTTCTGTTGTTCTTGTGTTGGCAGCATCCTACTGGGTCAGTGCTACAAAAAAACAAATCTATAAAAGAACAAGAAGCTTTGAAAAATGGAAAACACAAGAAGACCTGCCTCGTGCGCTAGAGACAGCATCTCTCTACTCTATTGAAAAAGAAATCTCCATTACTGAACCAGTGCCCTTGTACGGTCAAGCAGATCAGGTTTTTCAAGTTAGAAATGGTGATCTAATCATCGTCGATACAAAAACAAGAAAGCACCATCAGGTGCATGACTCTGATATAGCCCAGTTATCCGTGTATGCAGCGATTTTACGTTTGGCTGAGGGTGAAACTGTATCCCCTTATGGCTATATCCGCACGGTAGTGAATCATGGTAGCTATGACAGTATTCACTACACCAAAGTAAAACTTTTAAGTACTCAGGCTGTTATTACAAGAGCAAAAAAAATAATGCAACAAGAGTAACCTCTTACGGCCTGTTTCGGGCTGCATCAGTTAAATAAGCGTTGTATTTTTAGTGCCTAATAGAGGTATGTGCTTTATTAGGGTAGACAAATGCTTAGAACATTTTCAATTTTGTTGCTTTTAGGTATTTCTGTAACACCTTTTCGTGTTGCGCTGGCCTTTGATTTGATGGAGGCCATTTACACAGAAACTATATTACGCAGTGCTGCTATTGCTTGCACAGATAAAGAGTTTGCGAGGAAATTTATTTCTCAATCTAAAGCTCAAGTAGCCTTTGATTTACAAGGTGATGGCGATATTAATGCACATGAAGTAGAAGAAATCATCTCAAAGGCCAATGAGCGTTTTGAGCTAATTTATCCACAAGAAAAGTGTGCCTCTATGAAGCCAAGGCTTGAGCAGTTGTATGAGGTGCGTCAAGAGACCCTGGAGGAAAGCAGAGAGTTAACAGAAGAACTAGGCCGTGCTTTGCGCGAGGCTGAAATCTACAACCAGTAATCATTTAGGTAAATCATGTCAAAGACCAAAATAGATAAAGAAATAAACGAGGAAGATTTTATTCGCGAGCTAGTGACACAGATGCACCGTGAAAACAGACGCGAGCGTAGGTGGAATCTTTTTTTTCGTTCTATACGAACCTTAGCGTTTCTAGCTATTGCTGCTGCTATTTTTATAACGGCGAGCAAGCCAACCGCTTTTTCCGTATGGGATGAACGAGAGGCTAAGCCTCATGCTGCGCTGATCAGTATAGATGGTGAAATTATGCCTAATTCTAAATCTAGCGCTGAAAAAATCATCCCTGCTATACACAAGGCTTTTTCAAATAAAAGTGCTGAAATTATTGTTTTGAAGATTAACTCACCCGGTGGTAGTGCCGTTCAAGCTGGGCTGGTATTCGATGAAATCATCATGCAAAAGAAAAACTATCCCTCTAAGCGTGTGTATGCCGTTATTGAAGACATAGGCGCGTCAGGTGGGTACTACATTGCAGCAGCAGCAGATCGCATTTATGCCCATGAAGCGAGCTTAGTAGGCTCTATTGGTGTAATCACCTCAAGCTTTGGGTTCTCAGGTTTACTAGAGAAGTTAGGTATTGAGCGGCGTGTAATCACAGCAGGGAAAAATAAAGACTTTCTTGACCCCTTCTTGCCTATGAGCGACGAAACCAAAAAGTTTTGGGAAAACGTGCTGCAAGACACTCATGAGCTATTTATTAGCAGAGTTAAGCAAAGCCGTGGTGACAAGCTCAATATCAGCAATGCCGATATTTTTAGCGGCTTAATTTGGAACGGCTTACAAGCAGAAAAGCTAGGTCTAATTGATGGGCTAAGTAGCATTCAAAACGTTGTTAGACAAGCGCTAGGCTCAAACAATATTGTTGATTATTCACCCAAAATGGATTTTCTGTCACGTCTTGGTAATCGCAGCCCTATAAGCATTTTGCAGGAAAAGATTAACTTCGACCTTCCTGCTCTTATTCACTAGTCTAAAGGTTAATCATGAAAAAAGAGCATTCTAAAACAATAGTCATCGTAGTAGGAGTGGCTTTAGCCGCTTTGCTTATTGGGCTTATAGCTGCTTTTATCAGTATCCGTTCTGTAGGCCAGCAAAATGCGGCAATCCAATCTGAGCTAACTCGTGCTGTAAGCCGTATATCACAACAGGTACAGGATATTAAAGAGGCAAACGAAAAGCAATATTCGGATAAAAAATTCAACGAAGCTGTCGCACGAGCGATTAACAACTATGGCCAACAAAAACAAGAGGAGATTAGACAAGCCAAGCTGCAAGAATACGCAAATGCACCTGACACTTTAATCGAGGGTAAGCGCATCTATGGCAACCCTCAAGCTCGCTTTACGTTAGTCGAGTTTAGCGATATAGAGTGCCCCTACTGCAAACGTTTCCACCCTACGCCTAAAGAATTAGTAGATAGCTCTAACGGCCTTGTTAACTGGGAGTGGCGTCACTTGCCCTTAGAGTTTCACAACCCTGTAGCAAAGATTGAGGCTCATGCTGCTGAATGTGTAGGTGAGTTAGCAGGCAATAAAGCTTTTTGGGCTTACATAAGTGACATATTTGCTCATACAGCAGGTAACGGACAAGGTGCAAATAATTTGCTCAATTTAGCCGTAGACCTGGGTGTAGATGCCCAAGATTTTAAAAAATGTATGCAATCGGCTCGCCATGAGGAAAAGATAGATAAAGATATTGCGATGGCTGCATCCCTAAGCATTAGCGGTACGCCTGCAACTATTTTAACTGATAACCATACAGGTAATACACAGTTGCTTGGTGGCGCTCAACCTAAAGAGGCGTTTATTACTGCTATGCAAAATATGCAGCAAGCTGCAAATGAAAAGGATTAAAGCACTTGCCCACTCGGTAGAGTGGGCATCCAATCTAACAACCTGATTCAAAAGGATTGAAAATGTGGAACTATATCAGCCCTACATGCATATATAATGAGGAGATTAAGCTTTATTTCATAAAAGGGGAGTTTCCTGACTTATGGCGTATTGAGCCAGAATCTAAGGTTTTTGTCTACAGAAATACAAAAACCTCTAATGAAGAAACAATGCGATATATCCGCACATTAGAACTAGAATGCACAATATGGGCACACGGTAGGCCTTATAAAGCAAATCTCCAAGTAGCTTAGAATAATAACAGCGTTACCAAATAAGGGATTTCAGTGGATCAAAAAACTTTTTCCAAACTGTCCACAGAACTGCAAAGAATATATTATATTTTGTGGATGCTAAGCACCATCAATGAATGCACAACTGACGATTTAAAAAATTATACAGAACTACCCAGTAACACCGTATGGCGCTTATTAAACAAACTACGCATGGACTATAGCGTTGACGTTGAGTTTGTACGTGTGGGCGGGGGTATAGGAAAGAGAGGTTACTATGAAATCTTAGATTGGGGTGTATTTGATCAAGGCCGATTCTTTGCTATATTTGATGATTTTTTTAGCGCAGAACACGGCAAGCTAAATGTAAAATAATTACTTTTTAAGGCGTTCGCTTAGCACTTTTTTTACTTGTCCTACGGCAACACCTTTGTTTATGTCGCTTGCGGTATAGCGCAGCACTGTCCAGCCTTTAAGTGCAGCCGCATTATATTTATGGCAATCATTTTGAAACCCCTGTGGCCGTACATGACGACCATAACTTGTCACTCCGCCCTCTATTTCAACTGCTAACATACACTCGGGCCAAGCAAAATCAAATCGCCATCTTCTTATCCTATGAAAGCGGTACTCGCGCTTTGGTGTAGGCAATTTAAACGCCAAAAGATGGTGGCAAAAAGTTTCTTCAAGAAAACTTAGTGCGCTCATTTTAGATGGGATGTTTGCTCGTTTTTCTGCTGATGGGTGATCGGGGAAAGGCCTTTTAAACTCAGACTCCGAAAGCCGCATAAAACACCTCCTTAACCTAAAAGGCTGTAAAACATCAAATATCCAAGCACGGGCCATGCAAAGAAAGCCATTGAGTTAATCGTGCTGCTGGAGATTGTTCTAGCCAAAAAAGTACCTGCAAAACCCACAAAAACAGTAGACATGAGTGTTAATGAACTACCACGCCTAAGCCGCTTCGCGGTTAGACATGGTTTCGCGAGGTCGTGGCCCCGCTTCTAGTAGCTGGTCAATGTGCTTGACTGCTACGGGCGTGTCCATAACGCCCTTACCAGCTTCGATCTGACTAATCAGCCAGTCGTCACCGATTTCTTTTCTTAGGATATTGGCTGCGCCGTTCACGTCACTATTGAGCAGCGCACCACTTCCAGTCTTGTACAAACCTCG
>Ga0209487_1000148_pt1 | contig 64122 bp, 44 predicted proteins | sample Poulit2012_FD_187524 | JGI IMG/M metagenome (GOLD analysis project Ga0209487, IMG submission 187524) | Agricultural soil microbial communities from Georgia to study Nitrogen management - Poultry litter 2012 (SPAdes) (version 2) | ecosystem: Environmental > Terrestrial > Soil > Agricultural land...
GTTTTGAAATTGGTTCTGAAGCTGTTTCGAAAACACAATTTAGTGTGGCTGGTGAATACCTCGATTATTATATAATCAATGGACCAACACCAAAGGAAGTCATCAGTAATTATACGGGATTAACTGGAAAACCAGCTTTACCGCCAGCTTGGTCATTCGGACTATGGTTAACAACTTCATTTACAACAGATTATAATGAAGAAACTGTTAATCATTTCGTTGATGGGATGGAAGAAAGAGGCATTCCGTTAAGTGTTTTCCACTTTGATTGTTTTTGGATGAAAGAATTCGAGTGGTGTAACTTTGAATGGGATCGAGATAACTTCCCTGATCCACAAGGTATGCTTGACAGACTTAAAGAGAAAGGCTTAAAGATTTGTGTGTGGATTAACCCATATATTGCCCAAAAATCAAAACTGTTTGATGAAGCTGCTGAAAAAGGCTATTTAATTAAACGAACAAATGGTGATGTATGGCAATGGGATCTATGGCAAGCAGGAATGGGGATTGTCGACTTTACCAACCCGGAGGCATGTGAGTGGTATACTGATCACCTAAGAAGATTAGTTGACATGGGTGTTGATTCATTTAAGACAGATTTCGGTGAACGTATCCCTACAGAAGATGTCGTCTATTTCGATGGTTCAGATCCTGATAAAATGCACAACTATTATTCATATAAATTTAATGAAGTTGTCTTTGATTTACTGAAAGAGGAAAAAGGTGAGCAGGAAGCAGTTTTATTCGCACGTTCTTCAACAGCTGGTGGACAGAAATTCCCTGTTCATTGGGGTGGAGATTGTGATTCAACATATGAAGCCATGGCAGAAAGTTTACGTGGTGGCTTGTCATTAACATTATCTGGATTCGGTTATTGGAGTCATGACATTGGTGGATTTGAAAGTACAGCTACACCAGATGTTTTCAAGCGTTGGACAGCATTTGGTTTATTATCAAGTCATAGCCGTTTCCATGGCAGTACTTCATACCGTGTCCCTTGGTTATTCGACGAAGAGGCCGTTGATGTCACACGCCATTTTACAAAGTTGAAAAATAGCCTCATGCCTTACTTGTTTAATGCTTCTGTCGAGAATAATCAAACAGGTGTACCAGTGATGAGGGCAATGTTGCTTGAATTCCCTGAAGATCCAGCAAGCCATGTGCTCGATCGTCAATATATGTTAGGAGATTCTATTCTTGTCGCCCCAATCTTTAGTGATGATAGTGTAGTCTCTTACTACTTACCAAAAGGAAAGTGGACCCACTTACTCACAGGTGAAGTTGTTGAAGGTGGATCATGGAGAAAAGAAAAGTATGACTATATGAGCTTACCTTTATTCGTAAGAGAAAATTCACTTTTACCAATTGGTGCAAATGATGAGATCCCTGATTATGACTATGCTGAAGATCTTACATTCCATGTTTATGAACTGGCAGATGGGAAACAAGCATCAGCAACAGTTAATGATATAGCTGGTCATGTTGTAGGTACAGTTACAGTATCTCGTTCAGGAAATACGCTTGATATTGAAGCAGATATGAATGATCATCCATTCCATATGAACTTGGTTGGTTACACGAAGATCGAATCAACTACAAATGGTTCGTGGACTGCAGATGAAAAAGGTGTCAAAGTTTCACCAGAAAAATCTGCAACTACATTTTCAATTAAACTATAAAATAAAAAACGTTTCTCAGTAGGATTTTTTACTGAGAAACGTTTTTATTTTTACTTAAGTGAAATTCATTTACTTATGAAACGATAAACTTTTAAACAACAAAGTGTTGAAATTGCCAAACCATGTTTGTGCTTTTAAGAAAATTGTTGATCGTATGTCCATGATGGACTTAAAAAGTATTTTATTACTGTTCTTTATAAATAAAGTAATCAAAGTCAGCGTGTTTATTTTGACCAGAAGTATCTTGACACTGCATTCCGACAAATGCTCCTGTAAAGAAACCGCCACCCTGAATATAGTCATCAGATAATTTATGTGATTCAAATGTGACTGGAAGAGTAGTCCAATTTTCACCATCAAATGAATAAGAATATTCATAAATAGATGTTTTGACTTCAACACGTAGGTACACATACTCTACATCTGCTGGAATGACAATTTCATTACCCTTAAGTGGCTCGGCAAAGGAAAAGTTATCACATGTGCTTAATTCTAGAATTCTGCCTTTCTCTTCATGCCATGAAATTTGTAAGGAAGTCCAGTTTTCAGTGTTATAGTAGTTTACTAAGCCTGCTGATTGTTGAAAAGTGTCTGGATCAAAAGCAACCTTTGTCTCGGCAGTAAAATTAAAATGTTGCCAACGTCTAGCTATAAATGCCTGTGTGAATTTGGATGTTAATGATTCCCGTCCATACAAACGTAAATGCCCAGGATTATCTGTTAATGAAACAATTTCCTCACCTAATGGGATGCGTAGTGATTGGAAATGATTATTTAATACGTCTGAATCGAAATCATCTTTCACAGGGTAATCTCTGTCCCATGTAACTTCAGGAATGTCAGGCCCTTCAATTTCTAGTGAAGGTGTATTGCCACCAACGATATACGGCCAGCCATCTTTCCATTCTAATCTTTGAATAGCAGTTTCTCTACCAAGTGGACAGTATCCTCTTGGATCTAATAATGGATCAGTCCCTTTAGGTAAAGGTCTACCTGTTAAGTGGACAAAAAACCATTCATCCGTATGTGTATGAACAATTGAACCATGTCCAGACTTCTGTAGTGGATTTCTAGGATCATGGAAAGACGTAATTAATGGATTCTCAGGATGTACTTCATATGGTCCCCAGAGATTTTTTGATCTTGCTATCGTTGCTGCATGATCATACTTTGTTCCACCTTCTGCTGTTAATAAATAATAGTAATCATCAATTTTATAAATATGTGGAGCCTCAACTAATTTAATGTCTGTACCCTTGAAGATAATTTCCTGTTTACCGACTAGCTTTTGTTGTTCTGCATCATATTCCTGGAGCACAATGCCATAGAAAGGATGATGACCATCACGCTGATCCCATAACATATTAGCTAAGTATTTCTTGCCATCTTCTTCATGATATAGTGACGGATCAAATCCAGAACTGTTTAGGTAAATTGGCTCTGACCATTCTCCATCAATTGTTTCACAAGTGACTAAATAATTATGACAATCTTTCCACTTACCATCTGTAACTTTTACATCTGTATAAATCAGCCAAAACTGACCATCATGATATGATAACTGAGGTGCCCAAACACCACCAGAGTTTGGATTTCCCATCATATTTAATTGACTTAATCGATTGAGAGGTCTTGAAATTAATCGCCAATTTTTTAAGTCTTTTGAATGATAGATTCCAACACCTGGGAACCACTCAAAAGTAGAAACAGCAATATAGTAATCTTCATCGACACGACAAATACTTGGGTCTGGATTGAATCCTGTTAAAATTGGGTTTTGAATAGTTGTCATTTTCATCCACCTTTTATAATAATATTTAGTATATGATTTGTTCCATAGGACATTCTATAACCAATCAATACCGAAAGCGGTATCAAATAGTATATAATAATGGATATAGATTCCTATCTATTATTTAATCTATCAAACTCCACTAAGTTTGTCCAGTGGATATACAAACTTAGTGGAAGTTAATGCGATTTCATATGTAGCCTAAAAATGATTCTGTTGTACTTTGTTGGCAGAAGAGATCATTTGCTAGTAGTTATTCGGGCTTTAATGCTTCATGATATCTTTATTGCGATATTCTCCAACATTCCCGTTTTGAATTTCTTGTCTAATCTCTGGAATAACTTTTTCATAATTTAATGCGGCTACTGTAATAAACATTAAAACAACCATAGCTAATGGGAAATATATGAGCATCGTTTTCATTGCAAGGATTGCGCCTTCTGGCTGAACTGATGCCTTGGCAATATAACCACCAATTGCAAGAGACCATGCTACTAAAGCAGATTGTACCCCTGAACCAATTTTCATACCAGCACTTGTTAAACTAAACACAGATCCTTGTACAGGAACGCCTGATTCCCAATATACAAGGTCTCCCACATCGGCAACAATTGCACTAAGAGCTGCTTGTAATGGCACTAGACCAATAGCATTTATCGCTAATCCAATGACAAGTAAAGTTAAGTTTTCGGGGAAAATGACCATGATGGTATAAGCAATGACGGAAATAATTAAACCAGCATTTACACTCTTTTTAATGCCAAATTTACCAGCAAGCCTAGGAGCAAAGAATAAACCAATAATCATAGGTAACAATGCTGCCATACTTAATAATCCCATTACATTAGCATTATCGAATATGTAAGTTGCATAATAAACTCTGATCCCATTCTCAGTTTGTCTCAAGTACCATAAAAGATACAAAATAAGCGTTAAGATAAAATACCTATTAGTAAAAAGGGCTCTTAAAATAGGTCCAAAAGATCCTTTTTGACTTTTATTTACTTTTTCAGCAACATTTCTTTCCTTTACAAACCAGCCAGTTGCCATTAATGGAAGCGTACATAATAGACCATATAACATTGCGGTATATGTCCATCCTTGTTGACCTCCTCCAAAGGCATCAACGATATATGTCGTAAATGTTGTAATGGATAATACTGCTATATTTGCAAAAATAAACCGAATACTTCCTAAGGATACACGGTCTTCTTTATCGTTTGTCATAAAAGAAGTAAGTGATGAGTAAGCTACATTATTAGCTGTGTAAAAAACAGTCGAAATTAGGAAATAAACTGTAAATACATAAATGACTTTACCTGTATGACCAAACGAGTCAGGAACATTAAACATCATAAATGTTAATAACCCTAAGATTGGCGCAGTCCAAAACACCCATGGTCTGGCTTTACCCATTTTCGACTTCGTATTGTCAACAATAGTTCCCATGAATAAATCTGAAATCCCATCTGTAATTCGTGCAATTAGAAGTATTGTACCAACAATTGCAGCAGAAATACCTGCAATATCGGTCATATAAATTGTGATAAATGAAGCAATAAAGGTCCAACTGTAATTTGCCCCAAAATCTCCTAAACCAAAGGCAAGTTTTTCATTCATTTTTAATTTTGGTGTCTTTAATGGACGCTTATTGCCCATTTCTGAGTCTGAAATTTCCATATTCTTTCTCTCCTTTAATGGTAAAACTGTAATTCTTGATCCGTTTAGTGAATGGAATGATAGCAGATGCTAATGCGCTTTCTATTTTTAAAAATAGCATCAAACTTAATCTATCCAATAAACAAAGGTTAATGGAATTTGATATCGATGTCAATCTTTTACCTCTGTGTTAACTAGTGTGAAACTTGAAAAAAGTAGAGCTATTGAAATGAGATAAAAGATATTAAAACATTAGGTAATAATTTGTTTGCTTAAGAATAATCAAGAAAATTAAGGTCACAATTACTTTAAAAAAACACCTGAATAATGCTATGTTTTACCATAAAATGGTGAAGAAGGAAGGGGGAATGAAATATCTTTTTTTAATATTGTTCATATGTAGAATTTTAGATCTAAGTTGTCGATCTATAAATTACTCTTATAAAGTTTTATGGATAATCAGGATAAAAAATTTGTAAATTAAATAGAAAGAATCTATAATAAGGAAAACGCTACCATACTAGTGCACTTTGTTATTGGAATAGTTATGATGTAGTGAATTGGGGGAACAGAATGATCACTGGAAAAGATAAAATTGTAGGATCTACAAGAGATTTTGTATATTCAACACTTAAAAAGCAAATTATTGAGTTACAACTAAAGCCAAACTTTAAAATTTCCGAACAAGAAATTGCGGATGAATTACATGTTAGTCGTACACCAGTTAGAGAGGCATTTTTAAAGTTATCACAGGAAAATTTACTTAGGATCTTTCCTCAAAAAGGTACATTTGTGTCAGAGATTGATTTAGATTTAGTCGAGGAAGGGCGCTTTGTTAGGGAAAATATTGAAAGCGCTATTGTAAGGGAGGCCTGCAACACATTTGAAAGTGATCAGTTGTTTCAATTAGAAACAAATCTAACGATGCAAATCTTATGTTTGAAAAAGGATACTTATCATAGATTGTTTGAGCTAGATGACCAATTTCACCAATTATTATTTGAGGGTTGCAATAAGTCACGTACTTGGAAAATGATTAGGGAAATGAATAGTCATTTTGATAGGCTGAGAATGCTCAGACTATCGTCTAATACGGATTGGGAAACGATTGTTTCTCAACATGAGGAAATTTTTCATTGTATATCTGTTAAAGATGTCGACCGTGCAGAAGAGTTAGTGATTAAACATTTAAATTTAGTTAATTTTGAAAAAGAAGAACTTACTTTACATTATCCAACATATTTCAAACAAGCCTATAGATCATAGGGATTTCTCTATTGGATAGAACTTTGTAAGCATGTCATTGTCGACTTATCATTGATTATTTTAATCATATATAGGGGGAAAACTAAAATGAATATTGAGTTAGCAAAGAATATAGATTCATCTAGGATGAAAGGATATCGTACTTGGTTACAATACGACACGATAGAAAATAATGATATAAGAGATCAATATCTTAAATATTGTTCTCGTTTAACCCAAGCTACCGATTCACTCATTGTTGAATCTGCTGTTGATGAGCTTAAAAGTGGGATAGGATCAATGTTAGGAAAGAGAATAACAGCTGAAACATATCCTTATCAAGGCTCATCAATTGTATTAGCATCATATGAAGATATTCAGTTGGGTAATTATAATATTTCTTTAGATTTATTTAGAGATATGAATAATGAAGGTTATTTATTAAAAACGGCTACAAATTTAGGGCGTAAACAAGATGATATTATAATCATTGGGAAAACTGAACGCGGAATATTATATGGTGCATTCCATTTACTCAGATTAATGCAGAGTAGAAGCTCAATTGGAAATTTACACATCATAGACCAACCCAAAAATCAATTAAGAATGATTAATCAATGGGATAATATGGATGGATCTGTTGAACGTGGCTATTCAGGGCAGACAATCTTTTTCGCTGATAATGATTTTTCTAATGACCTTGAACGGGTCAGAGATTATGCAAGGATGCTTTCATCGACAGGAATTAATGCGATTTCTATTAATAATGTCAATGTTTGGGATGTAGAAACTCATTTAATTTCGGATCAGTTTTTGCCTAAAGTAGCTGAGATAGCTGATATATTTAGAGTATATGGAATAAAGTTGTTTTTAAGCATTAATTATGCAAGTCCAATAACTTTAGGCCATTTAAAAACAGCAGATCCTCTTGATGAGAAAGTGCAAGAGTGGTGGAAAGATAAAGCAGAGGAGATTTACAAATATATTCCTGATTTTGGTGGTTTTGTAGTTAAGGCTGATTCAGAACATAGACCTGGTCCATTTTTCTATGATCGTGATCATGCGGATGGTGCAAATGTATTGGCACAAGCATTACAACCATTTGATGGTTTAGTTATTTGGCGGTGTTTTGTATATGATTGCCTACAGGATTGGCGTGATAGGAGTATTGACAGAGCACGTGCAGCTTACGATAATTTTATACCATTAGAAGGCCAATTTTTAGATAATGTTATTTTACAAATCAAAAATGGCCCTATGGATTTCCAAGTGAGAGAACCAGTTTCACCACTTTTTGGAGCCATGCCAAAAACGAATCAAATGTTAGAGCTTCAAGTTGCACAGGAATACACAGGTCAGCAAATAGATGTTTGTTATTTAGTGCCACAATGGAAAGAAATTTTGGATTTTGACACATATGCAAATGGAAAGGGAACACCGATCAAATCAATTGTTGATGGTTCACTCTATGATGATAAATATAGTGGGATTGTTGCTGTGTCTAACATCGGAAATGATAGTAACTGGACTGGACATACTTTGGCACAGGCTAACCTTTATGGTTTTGGACGCTTAACGTGGAATCCGGATCTGACCACAGAGGAGATTACAAGAGAATGGATAACTGCAACATTTGGTCATGACTTATCAGTTGTTGAAAATGTTGAGTACATTTTACTTCACTCATGGCGGACATATGAGAATTATACGGCGCCACTTGGGGTGGGGTGGATGGTGAACCCTAATCATCATTATGGACCAAATGTAGATGGTTATGAATATGATGTATGGGGAACATATCATTTTGCAGACCGTGATGGTATTGGCGTAGATCGGACAGTTGAAACCGGGACAGGTTATTCTTCACAGTACTTTTCACCAAATGCAGAAATATACAATTCTTTAGATGAATGTCCTGATGAATTATTGCTCTTTTTCCATCATGTACCATATACCCATAAGTTAAAGTCTGGAGAAACAGTCATTCAACATATTTATAATACCCATTTTAAAGGTGTTGAAGAAGTCAAATCATTCATAGATGCCTGGGATAAATTGGAAGGTAAAATAGATGACTGGGTATTTAAAAATGTGCAGGATCGATTGACCAGACAATTGAAAAATGCAAAAGAGTGGCGGGATAGGATTAATACTTATTTTTATAGGAAATCAGGGATAGCAGATGAGAGAAATAGGGACATTTATTAGGGGCAACTACAAGCGCATTGCAATGATAGTAGAACGATATTAAGAAATTAATTAATAAAATACTTTCTGTTCACATAAATTAATAGTAGCTAGGTTTTATTAGGTGTAGGATCAAACTGTTTATAAACACTGAACATATTAGACTGAGCAAAAGAATGACAGTGTATATTCTCTGTTAAACTCCGTGCGACAGGTAGACAAAAGTACTGGCTTTACTATATTTGAATAAAGTCTAGCCTGTTGCACAGTACACAAAATTATCGTAAGGTGACCCTGCAGAACTGTATTCAAAAAGCTACAAGTATTTCCACACTGCAATATGTATGCGTTCACATTATCTACCATACTAGAATTCATTGTTGGTATTTCATTAGAAGTTCTATATGTAAAGCATCTTTTTGACAGCATGTTGTAAAAAAATAGCTTGATGAGGTGGAGGAAATAATCTATTTAAAAGAGCCATAGGGGGGATGAACATGCAACAAACTGCTAGTAATATTCAAAGTCAAAAGCCCAAAAGAGATTCAAAACTATCGTTAATTTTGAAAGATTGGCAGCTATACTCACTCATTGTTCTTCCAGTCATTTTTCTGCTCGTTTTTAGATATGGTCCAATGCTTGGTAATATTATCGCTTTTAGAAGATTTAGACCTGGAGGGAGCATATATGGTGATGAGTGGGTTGGTTTACATTATGTAAAGATGTTTATTGCTGATCCAACATTTTTAAAAGTATTTACAAATACACTCATTCTTAGTGGTCTGACATTATTGATTTGTTTTCCAGCACCGATTATTTTTGCGCTTTTATTAAATGAGCTAAAGTCAAAAAAATTTAAAAGACTTGTACAAACAGCCTCATATTTGCCACACTTTTTTTCAATTGTCGTCGTAGCGGGTATGATTTTGCAATTGGTAGCCACAAATGGTGCGATTAATTCACTTGTAGAGCTTTTTACAGGAGAACGGATTAATTTTATCCAAGAGGCTAAGTGGTTTAGAACCATCTATGTTAGTTCGGAAATGTGGCAAGGTATGGGGTGGGGAGCTATATTATACCTTGCAGCATTAACAGGAGTAGATGAAGAGTTATATGAAGCAGCTAAAATAGATGGTGCCAATCGTTGGAAACAAACATTACATGTTACCATTCCAGGCATTTTGCCAACTATTATTACATTATTAATTATTAATATTGGTAATCTATTAGCTGTTGGATTTGAGAAGATATTATTATTGTATAATCCATTGAACTATGCAACAGCAGATGTGATTGCAACTTATGTTTATCGAGTAGGTTTAGAGTCAGGTAACTTTAGCTATGCCACTGCAATTGGATTGTTTGAATCTATTATTGGTCTAGTTCTTGTTTTTTCAGCGAATTATCTTTCTAGAAGACTTACAGATAATAGTTTGTGGTAGGAGGGGAAAATATTGAAAGAATCAGCATCTTATAAAGTATTTAGAGTGCTTAATGTACTTATACTTCTAGGAGTCGTCTATCTTACGTTGTATCCGTTTGTCAATATTGTCGCACAGTCTTTTAGTTCAGAAGCTCAAATCAATGCAGGTAACATCAATATTTTACCAAAAGGATTTAATACAGACACCTATAAGATTGTAGCGAATGATAAAATGTTTTGGGTAAATTACAAAAATACCGTTGTTTACACTGTTGTGGGTACCATTATATCCCTAATCATGACGACGATGTTTGCTTATGCATTATCTAAGAAACGTTTAATGGGTAGGGAGTTTTTAACCATGTTTGCTGTTTTCACGATGTTTTTCAGTGGTGGACTCATTCCTAACTATGTGTTAATTACTGGTCTAGGATTTGGTAACACAATGTGGGCAGTCGTTGTGCCAGGCGCAATCAGTGTATTTTACTTTTTAATTATGAAAACTTTCTTCCAAAACATACCAGATGAGCTTGAAGAGGCAGCTGTTATTGATGGATCGAGTACTTATGGCGTTCTATTTAGAATTGTATTACCTTTGTCAAAGCCAATTATTGCAACCATGCTTTTGTTCTACGCAGTAGGACATTGGAATGCTTGGTTTCCAGCTTTTATATATTTTGATAAAAAAGAACTGTTTCCAGTAACCATTTATTTAAGGAATATGATTAAAGCGGCAACAGGAGCACTTGATGCAGGAGCGACAAGTGCAGATAACTTAACGCAAATCTCTTCAAATATTAAGTCAGTAACAATGGTTTTAACCATATTACCAATCTTAACCGTTTATCCTTTTATACAAAAGTACTTTGTTTCAGGTGTGATGATCGGATCTGTAAAGGGGTGATGCTCATTAATGAATAGTTACATGTTCTAGGTAAATTGTTAGGCATCAATCAACCAAAAAATAAGGGGGATAAAACAATGAGTAAAACATTTAAAAAGTTATTATTTCTTGTTTTTATGACAATGGTTTTTTCTTTGTTCTTAGCTGCTTGTAGTGGGGATGCAAATAATAATGGTAATAGGAATGAGCCAGGTGATGATACCAATACTACGAATAATGTCGAAGAAGCAACTGATTTTAATGTAGGTGATCAATTTAAAGCAGATGAAGAGCTTACATTTACACTACTTTATAGTGATCATCCTAACTATCCGATCAAAGAAGATTGGCTTCTGTGGGAAGAAATCACGAAAAGAACAAATGTCAATTTTGATACAACTGTAGTCCCAATGAGTGATTACAGTGAGAAAAGAAGTTTATTAATTAGTACGGGTGATGCTCCACTGATTATGCCTAAGACATATCCTGGTGAAGAAACACCATTTGTAGCATCAGGTGCAATCTTGCCGATTAGTGATTATGTTCATTTAATGCCAAATTATATGGATAAAGTTGAAAAGTGGGAAATAGAGCCATTTTTAGAGGGGCTACGTAAAGATGATGGTAAATATTATTTACTTCCAGGCTTACATGAAAATGTATGGCCAGACTACACATTAGCAATCAGAACAGATATTGTAGAAGAATTAGGTTATGATATGCCAACAACTTGGGATGAACTAGAAGAAATTCTAGTAGCCATGAAGGAAGCATATCCAGATGTAATCCCATATTCTGACAGGTGGCAATTAAATAGCACACTTAATGTTGCTGCTGCAGGTTTTGGTACAATGGCTGGTTGGGGTCTAGGATCTGCTTTAAAGCTAAATGAAGAAACAGATGAATTTGAATTTTCACCGGCCTCAGAAGGATACAAAGAAATGATGACATATTTTAATGGTCTTATTGAAAAAGGATTGTTAGATAAAGAAAGTCTAACACAAGATGATGACCAAGCTATTCAAAAGCTTGTTAATGGAGAATCGTTTGTTATTGGGACAAACTCACAAACTGTTGTTGATTATCGTGTCGATATGAATGAAACACTAGGCGAAGGAAATTTTGGTATTAAGAAAATTACAGTACCTGGTGGACCAGCTGGTCAATTAATGGGTGGTTCTAAGTTAGAGAACGGTGTGATGATTTCTGCAAAAGCGAAGGATGATCCACATTTTGAAGAGATGTTACAGTTTATTGATTGGTTATGGTATAGCGATGAAGGTCAAGAATTTACAAAATGGGGTGTTGAAGGTATTACCTATACAAAAGATGCTGATGGCACACGTATCTTAACAGATGATATTAACTACGTTGGTATGAATCCAGATGGAACACAAGCACTAAATGCTGACTTTGGATTCTCTGGAGGGGTGTTTGCATATGGTGGTACGACAGAGTTGCTTCATTCTATGTTTAGTGATGAGGAAAAAGAATTCCAAGAAGCAATGCATTCAACAAAAGAATTAGTTTTACCAGATCCACCAATTAAGTATGATGAATTAGAACTTGAAAGATCGAATCTTTTAAGTACACCATTGAAAGACTTTGTTGAAACTGCGACATATCAATTCATCCTAGGTGAGCGTGATATAAATGACTGGGATAGTTATGTGAGTGAATTGGAAAGTCAGGGGATGAGTGATTATGTAGATTTGGCGAATGAAGTCTATCATAATCAAGATTAATAAAAAATAGACTGGTGAATCTACCTACAAATATAGCCATGTTTATTTGTAGGTAGTTTCTTTTTATCGTATTATATAATGAATTAAACTTATGTTTATAAAGGATGAGTAAAAATGGGGAATAAAAGAGAGTTTGGTGAAGGACTACTATCTACTTTTACAAATTTTGTTTATTGGTTAATGGTTCTTAATGTTTATTTCATACTTACAAATATTGTATTTTTATTTTTTTTCCTAGCTTTAGAACCAAGTTTTTCTAACATCATATTGTATTTTCTTGCCTTAATTCCAACAGGACCTTCTATTTCAGCTCTTTATTATTCAACAGCAAAACTAGTAAAAGAAAAAGAGATATCACCTACAAAGGATTTCTTTCATGGCTATAAAATTAATGTTATAGATTCATTAAAATTATGGCTACCAGCTTTAACTGTGTTGTTTATTATTGTTGTCGATTTACAATATTTTTATGCAAAAGCAACTACTTTCAATCAAGTGTTGGCAGGAATATTCTTTGTTGCACTTGTTTTCATACTTATCCTATTATTATATGTGTTTCCTATTAATGCTCAGTTTAAATTTAGAATACGGGATATATATCGATTATCAGTTTACTATGTGTTTAAAACGATGAGGGTGACAACTGGGAATATAGCAATTCTCTTTTTGACGGCGTTTATTATGTTTGTTACATCAGATTTTATTATTTTATTTTTGGCTAGTTTAGTTTGTTACATACTCACATTAAATAATCAGGCTGCTATGGAAGATGTAAAATTAAATTTCGTTAAAGAAGATAAACAAAATCATTCAATAAACAACTTGTGACCCCTATAGGAATAGTTTAAAATCAGCTCAACAACAGTTTATGTTGATTGGAAATGTATTGTCATTTAGAGATAAATTAAAGGAGATATTTAAAATGAATAAAAGGACTCTTTACAATGATAACTGGGAGTTTGCCAAGAGTAATCTTGATGTCACTAATCATACATCATTAACGTTTACTCCAGTTGACATCCCGCATGATTGGCAAATTTATAACACATTAGATTTGTACGAAAACAGCATTGGTTGGTACCGAAAAAAATTCACTTATGTAAAAGAAGATGCTGATCAAGTTTTATTATATTTTGATGGTGTTTATATGGATTCCACTCTTTATGTGAACGGCCAAAAGATTGGCGAATGGAAATATGGCTATTCAGCATTCGAACATGATATAACAGAAGCTGTTATGGAAGGAGAAAATGAAGTTTTAATGAAGGTTGTATTCCAAAGCCCTAATAGTAGATGGTATCCTGGGGCTGGAATTTACCGAAATGTTTGGTTAAAAACGAGAAGTAGCAACTATATAGAGACTGATGGTATTTATATTTCCACTAGTCAAGAAAAAGATCATTGGACCGTTGAAATTGATACAGACTTAAATCTTGAGCAAGAGGCACAACTTACCCATACGGTTTTATATAAGGGAGAGGTAGTGACGACATCTACAGCAACAGTAAATGATTCTAAGTCATCAAATGTGCAATCGATCAGGATAGAATCACCATTGTTGTGGGATGTAGACGAACCAAATCTATATGAATGTAAAACAGAGCTATTCATCACTACTGATAACGGTCGCTCTTATCAAAAAGTCGAAACGAATATACAACAAATTGGATTTAGAACCTTCAAGTTAGATGCTGACAAAGGATTTTTTCTCAATGGGAAGAATATGAAATTAAATGGTGTTTGTGAACATCATGACTTAGGTGCTTTAGGAGCGGCTTTTAATGTAACGGCTATGAGGAGAAGGTTAGAAATCTTAAAAGAAATGGGAGTCAATGCCATTAGAACAGCCCATAATATGCCTGCAAAAGAGTTCATGTATCTAGCCGATGAGATGGGATTCTTGATTGTGTCTGAAGCATTCGATATGTGGGAAAGACCTAAAACAACATATGATTACGCACGCTTTTTTAAGGAATGGGCTCACCGCGATGTGAAGAGTTGGGTTAAGCGTGATCGAAATCATCCAAGTCTGATCATGTGGAGTATTGGGAATGAAATCTATGACACACATGCAGATGAACAGGGACAAGTATTGACAGAAATGCTAATGAATGATGTTCATAAGTTTGATCCAAAAGAAAATGCAGTGGTGACAATTGGCTCAAACTATATGCCCTGGGAAAATGCCCAAAAGTGTGCAGATATTGTTAAAGTAGCTGGCTATAATTATGCCGATAAGTATTACTATGAGCATCATGCGGAACATCCAGATTGGATGATTTATGGAAGTGAAACGGCTTCAACGGTTCAAAGTAGAGGGGTTTATCATTTTCCATTTGAGCAATCAATTTTGACAGAAGATAATGAGCAATGTTCTTCACTAGGAAATAGTTCAACAAGTTGGGGTGCGAAGTCTACAGAGGCTTGTATCATTGCAGAAAGAGATGCACCATTTTCACTCGGTCAATTTATTTGGACTGGATTTGATTATATAGGAGAACCGACGCCATATCATACAAAGAATTCTTATTTGGGACAAATTGATACAGCTACATTTCCAAAAGATTCTTATTATATTTATCAGGCATCATGGACTGATTATCAAACAAAACCTATGGTGCATATTTTTCCATATTGGGATTTTAATGATGGACAAATTATTGATGTGCGTGTAAGTTCCAATGCACCAACAATAGAATTGTTTCATAATGGCGAATCAATGGGGACTTTTGATACTGATCTTGACCATGGTACACAACTTACAGGTTGGTGGAAAATCCCATATGAAAAAGGTGAAATCAAAGCGATAGCTTATGATGAAGCTGGAAAAGTTATTGCAACTGATATAAAAAAATCGTTTGGTGATGCTGAATCAATCTGTCTACACCCTGATAAAAATACACTAATTGCCAATGGAACAGATCTTGTTTTTGTTGAAATAACGATGGAAGATGAACAAGGAAATATCGTTGAAAATGCAAATAATCGTGTTGAAGTAGCTGTTTCAGGTGCGGGTCGATTAGTTGGTTTAGATAATGGAGATAGTACAGATTATGATGCATATAAAGGGACGAGTAGAAGACTATTTAGTGGGAAACTGATGGCCATCATTGCAGCAAAATTAGAACCTGGTGAAATTAAAATGGAAGTCTCGTCTATTGGTTTAAAAACGAGAACAATAGAAATGAAGGCTATCCCTCATCAGGAAAAGGTATCCAATGTTTCTGCAACGACAGAAAACAGTTCTCAGCTAATTGTAACTGGAAAAGAACATGAAATTCCTGTTCGGAAAATAGAAATTAGTAGAGGAACGACTCAAGTTTTTGATGAAAATAATAGAGAAACAATGGTCTACGTTACTTTGCATCCTGCAAACACTTCTTATCAAGATGTTGAATGGAGTGTGGTAACTGATAAAGGAATTGAATCTAACATCGCTAAAATTGAATCATATGGCAATAAGGCAAAAGTTATGGCTTTAGGAGATGGGGAGTTCCGTGTTCGTTGTACGAGTAAAAATGGGACTGACAAAATAAAACTAATCTCTGAATTGGAGTTTAAAGCAGTTGGACTTGGAACAGCTTATAAAGAACCATATACATTTATTTCGGCTGGTCTCTATGATTATAGTAAAGGCGAGTTAGGTAATGGAAATGATCGTGGTGTGGCAACAAGTAGGGACGGAGAAACTCAAGTAGGTTTTCGTAATATTGACTTTGGTCAGCATGGTTCAGACATGATTACCATCCCTATTTTTGCGTTAACGAGTGAAGAATATTCTATACAGATCTGGGAAGGAATGCCTGGTGAAGAAGATAGTGAATTATTGGCAGATGTTATGTATCAGAAAGAATCAAAATGGAATACGTATCAGGCAGAAACCTACCAATTATCCAAGAAATTAACGGGTATCACATCCATTTGTTTTGTATTAAATGACAAGGTTCATATTAAAGGTTTTTCCTTTGCAGAATTGAATCGAGCCTTTGAACAAAACATGGCAATAGATAGTGATCAAATGTATGGCGACACTTATGAAATAAATGATGATTGTGTCGAAGGGATTGGAAACAATGTTTCATTAATATATGAGGATGTAGACTTTGGCACTGAAGGCACTAATAAATTGACAATTTACGGTCGATCTATCATTGATAAAAATACAATTCATGTCCGCTTTTCCAATGAACATGAGCAAAATAATCAAGTTGTTGAGTTTAATCAATCTGATGGTTATGAAGAGCGCGTATTTGATCTAGAAAATATAAAAGGTAAACAGACAGTTACATTTGTATTCTTACCAGGTTCTCATTTTGACTTTAGTTGGTTTCGTTTTTGGGAAGTAGTTTGATCTATTTTTAACAATTGAGTGATTTCCAAATAACTTATATAGCGACAATTACAAAGGTGCCAGCTCATCTTCATGGATGAATTTAGTTATGATATGAAGAGCATAAAGTGGCATATCAGTCTCTATATAGGTTATTTGTTGTTTAAAAAAGGATTTAGCAAAAGCTATATTTATTAAAGTATAATCTATAGTTTGTGGGGTTGAGTATTTTTATGCTAGATATGATACTAGAATAGTAGAGCTTTGTAAGCGTTTTACAATATAAACTAATATGGAGGAATGCGAATAATGGGTAGAAGGTTAAAGAGAATGATGTCATTATTTTTTGTGGCTTTGTTGATCATCCCACCAGGATTAATACCAACAACAGCAAAAGCAGATGAAGGTGATGGACCAGTGACGGTCTACCATGAAACTTTTGGAGAGGGTCTAGGGATAGCAAAGCAGTCTGGGGATGCAAAACTAGAAGTAACAGATAAAGATTTTGAAGGTAATGATAATGGTAAAGCAGTATATGTGAGTGAGAGATCGAATGATTGGGACGGTATAGATATCCCATTTGAAAGCGCAGACATGGAGGATGGGAAAACTTATACAATTTTGGTTACAGGATATGTTGATGAAGATGTCAATGTCCCTGAGGAGGCACAAGCTTTACTTCAGAATATAGATACTTATGAAGGTTTGTATTCAAGCGGAAATTATGAGGCAGGTGAAGTTTTCGTTCTTGAGGGTGAGTATACAGTAGATATTCAAAAGGATCATGCATTTCGGATTCAATCTAATGGTTCTGGGACAGAAATACCATTTTATATTGGAGATATTCTAATCACTACTGACGAATCACAAGAAGATTCAAATGAAAATGATGAAGAAGGCAATAATAATGATGATCAAGAGGAAATCCCGGTGGATGAGCGGGTTGCTACTTTTACAGATTTTGAAGATGGAACAACTCAGGGCTGGGAACCACGTGGAGAAAATGAGGAATTAACAGTCACTGATGAAGATGCTCAAAACGGCAATTATAGTCTATTAGTTGAAAACCGTCAGGCATCATCTGATGCAGCAATCTTAGAATTCCTTGACAAAATGCATCCAGGAAATGAGTACAACATCAGTTTATGGGTGAAGTTAGCACCTGGTGAGAAAGCAACATCATTACAATTGTCAGCTGCTGAAAAAGTAAATGGTGAGACATCATATTATCCGCCAGTTATTGAACCGACAATCGTTACATCTGATGATTGGGTTCTATTAGAAGGAACTTATAATGTACCAACTGCTATTGAAGAATTATCTTTTTACGTTGAAGAAGAATATGATGAGGATCAAACGACAGGGGTATCCTATTATATTGATGATTTTAAAGCAGAGGTATTTGTACCGGAATCTGCGATACAAGATATAACACCTCTCAAAGATATTTATAAGGATGACTTTTATATTGGAAATGCCGTTGAATCAGTTCATTTTAATGGTAGAACGCTTGAATTGTTAACGAAACATCATAATCTCGTTACAGCAGAAAATGTTATGAAACCAGAGAATTATTACTCTAACGGAGTATTTGATTCATCTGGACCAGATCGATTTTTAAGAAATGCTGTTGAAAATGGCTTAGACATCCATGGTCATGTTTTATTATGGCATTCGCAATCTGAAGACTCGCTGTATCAGAATCCTGATGGATCGTACAAGAGTAGTGAAGAAGCGTTAGCAAATATGCATGAACACATTGAAAATGTGATGAGAAGTGCTGATGAAATTGCCGGAGATTCAATCATTAGTTGGGATGTTGTGAACGAAGCATTAGATGGGGATTGGAGTAATCCAGAGGACTGGGAATCCATTTTGCGTCCTGCTTCTGGTTGGTTACAAGCTATAGGTCCTGATTATATGTATGAGGCCTTTTTAAAGGCGCGTCAAGTAGCCGATGATCTAGGTCGATATGATATGGAGTTATACTATAACGACTATAATGACCATATTCAAGAAAAGGCGAAAACAATGTATCACATGGTAAAAGATATTAATGAACGCTATGCAGCAGAATATCCTGAAGATGAACGTAAATTAATCTCAGGAGTCGGAATGCAAGGTCACTATACTACAAGTGTGAATATTGATAATGTTAGAGAGTCATTAGAAAGATTCATATCTTTAGGAGTAAAAGTAGGAGTGACAGAACTAGATGTAGGTGCAGGAGGTAGTACTTTAACCGAAGAAGAAGAACTACAACAAGCTTATTTTTACGCTCAGTTATTTTCACTTTATAAGGAACATGCAGATCACATGTCACGAGTTACGTTATGGGGATTAAGTGATAGAGATAGTTGGAGAAGCGAAAATAGCCCATTGTTGTTTGATCGTAATTTACAAGCAAAATTAGCTTACCACGCACTAGTTGATCCAGATAAATTCATTGAAGAAAATGAACCAGAAAAAGTGTTAGCTAGAGCAGGGAATGCCGCATATGGATCACCAACAATAGATGGCGAAATTGATGAAATATGGAATGAAGCCCCTGTGTTACCAATTGATCGTTTCCAGGATGCACATAACGTTTCAACTGGTGAAGCTAGAGTGCTATGGGATGATAAAAACTTATATGTTAAAGTTGACGTGAATGATACAGAATTAGATAAAACTGCATCTGATGCGCATGAACAAGACTCTGTTGAAGTCTTTATTGATGAACAGAATACAAAAGCAGCTTCTTTTGGCGAAGGACATGGTCAGTATCGAGTCAACTTTGATAATGAGCAATCCTTTAACCCGGCCGACATTAGTGAAGGATTTGAATCTGTCACAGTAGTCAATGGAACAAAATATACTGTACTAATGAAAATTCCATTTAAGACAACTGACGTTGAAAATGGACATACCATTGGATTTGATGTACAGATTAATGATGCTGCAAACGGTAGTCGAACAGGTGTAGCAATCTGGAATGATCAAACTGGAATGGGTTGGTCAGATCCATCAGTATTCGGTAATCTAAAACTTATAGGATCAACTGATGAACAAAGTCAAATTGATGAATTACAAAAGGAAATAGAAGAATTAGAGCAAAGGATTTCTGATCTTGAAAGGGATAATACTTCTAACGCCGAAGAGATAAAAGAACTTCAAGATAAGGTACAAGAGTTAACTCAAAATATTCAAGACCTTAAAATAAAATCAGAGGAAAGCGACGAATCATTTCAACTTCAAATAGATCAATTAACAGACAGGATTAGTGAGTTAGAAGATTTAATTGAGCAAATGCTAGCTCAAATTGAAAAAGATGAAACGACCGGAGATGATGAAACAACGGGAGAGGATAACACACCAGGAAATGATGATACTCAAGAAAACGGAGAATTATCAGCGACTGATGGATCCCAAGGTACCAAACTTCCTAACACGGCAACAAACACTTTTAATTGGATGCTGTTTGGAATGATAATGTTAACGATTGGTGGCGTATTCATCTTTAAAACTAGAAGAAAAAGAGCATAAAGAAAGAGGCAGGGACATAAGGGGCTGATCCTTATGTCCCTGCCTCCTTTATTTAGGCATCCAAATTTTAAATTTTCCACTTAAAGCTAATAGACTGAAGAAGTAAAGACAATTATCATAATATCGTCTATCACCTGTACGAACTGGGGTATCCCAGAATAAATCTACAGCCTTTTTCGCATTGACTCCTGAAGTTGCAAGAGATGCTGCAGCATTTGTAGCAATTAGACCAACTGGATGTAATGATTTCTCTTCAAATGGCTCACCATTTATTTTATATCGGCGATAATCAGCTGGGTCTTTATCAACAAAGAATGCTTGTATGTTTTCGGCAATATTTGCGAGTGAATCATTACCCCCGAACCACACATGATCAAGTCCGATGTTCATTGCAACACGATAGGAATCACTAAAGAAATCCCCAAATCCTCTAATATGATTTGGTGTTCCATCATAATGAGCATATTCTGGTGCTAAGCCAGTCTCAGGATGACAGGAGATCTTGATATATTCTCTACTTGCTTCTGCAGCTTCTTTCCAAAACTGTTGATCTTCCTCATTTGCCCAAAGTGAGAATAACTCATAAAAATGTGGTAAATGATAGGATGGATCAGAAAACTCTACTTCAGGAATGAATTTAATTAATTTATTGTCCAAATTCCACATTGTATGTCCTTCACCACCATCTTCACCATTATGGAGGCATGTATGTAATAAATCTCTTGCTTGTTGACCATAATCAAAAATACCTTCACCATCCCCCCAACGATTGGATGCAAAAAATAGAGCCATTGCAAAATATTCTTCACCGTCTGGAGCAGGACCATGTGAAATAATCGTGCCATCTGTCCTACAATGCCATGCAAAATAACCTGCATGTTCTCCTTTTGTCATATACATATGTTCCATTGTCCACTTCCATAAACGATCAAATACATCTTTCTCGTTCATTTGGACAGCCATCAACATTCCATAGGACATCCCTTCTGTACGCACATCATTATTTCCCGTATCAAGCATATAAGCTTTCTCATTATCTGTTTCAAAATAAATTCGTGTATCCTCATGATCAGCGGAAAACAACTTTTTCCATGTTCCTTTAATCCTATCGTCAATTTCCTTCGTTGAGTAACCGTATTCATTTAAAAGGTTTCGATATTTACTGTTATAAAATGCTGCTTGTTTATTAGTCATCATTTCCCTCCTAGGAATAGTTTAAAATAATTTCTAACCATGGCAAACACTATCTGATTGTAATGTTAATGTAATATATATTGTGGAAATATCTACCTCTTTCAAGTATAATCTACTTAATACATCTATTATACTAAGTTCCCTAAAATAGATAGTATAGGGTATTAGGAAAAAAGTACAGTCTTTTTTCTTAATTTTTATAAAAATTGAACCCCCTCTTTTGAAAAGAGTAACAAAATCATTGTTAAAGGGGAGGGTGTTTATTTTGATAGAGATAGTATTAAAAATGTTCTAGACTTATAATTGCTAGTATTAGTTGGTATAGAGCTATTCAATTAGCATACGTGCTTAACGATTGCTATTATTATAGATGTAATGGTTGAGTTTTATTGATAATTTACCCTATATTATGAGTAGAGCAGTGGTGAGAAAGAGAGGGAGTAACATGGCAAAAATTAATAATATAGGTGGATTTTACCGTTATTTAGAATGGCTAATGTGGATTTTTTATTTAAACATATTGTGGATCGTATTTATGTGTATAGGCTTGATTGCTTTTGGGATATTCCCTGCAACAGTAGCTATGTTTACGGTTTATCGAGGATGGTTTCGTAGAGACGTAGTGGATATTAACTTAACGAAAACCTTTTTACAGGCGTATAAAAAAGATTTCTTAAAGGCGAATGCAATTGGTTATATTATTGTTGCAATTGGTTATTTCTTATATTTGGATTTTCAATTTTTAGCTAATATTGAAGGTGTTATGTTGTATGTTATGCAAACCGGATTAATCATTTTGGGATTGATTTATATCGTCATGACATTACACATCTTCCCCGTTTATGTCCATTTTGATTTAAAGTTTCTTAATAATTTTAAGCATGCAATGTTAATTGGATTATATAGTCCACTCAGCACCATTGTCATGATTTTGGGATTAGTTATAATCAATTTCTTATTTAGCAAAATCCCAGGTTTAATACCTGCAATAGGAATTAGTTTGTCTGCAGCAATTATAATGGCCTGTGCATTGTTTGCATTTCATAGTATCGATAAAAAACAGCAAAAACTTGTTGCAGAGACTGAAGACGAGTCATAAATATAATAATCAATCTGTAAATTTGAAGATAGTTATTAGTAGGATATACAAATCTGGTGTTCTGAGATAAAATATTTGTAAAAGAATCCTATGATTTAAACTTATTCGAAGGGGGGCAATACGGTGCATAAAGTTTTTTTGGTAGACGATGATCATTTTGTTCGAAAAGGTTTACTCCGTTTAATTGATTGGGAAGGGTGTGGCTTTACGGTATGTGCGGAAGCCGATAACGGAGAAGATGCGTTGGAAATGATCGAAAAAATTGCCCCAGATTTGGTTGTTACAGATATACAGATGCCTGTTCTTGATGGGTTAAATTTAATAAAGTCTGTTGTAGAGTCTACAAACACACGTCCTAATTTCATCATTATTAGTGGATATAATGACTTTAAATATGCGCAACAGGCAATGCGATATGGTGTATATGATTTTATCCTTAAACCCATTGATAAAGAGGAATTTGAAAAAACGTTAGTGAAAGTTTCAGAAAAAATACGGGAAGAAAATATGTTAAGAAAAAACAGAGAAAAACTGGTAACCTTAGTAACGCTAGAAGAAATACTTCAGGGTGAAGCAAACAAAGAAAATGAATTAGCATATCGAGAGAAGTTAAATATAGAGATAGGACAAAAAATACGGTATATCATTGTGGAAATGAACAATGTTAGTTATGATGTATCAAATCTAACAGATATAGTTGATGACGCAATTTCTTCATGTGTGCAAGATGATACGTTGATCATTCATGAACATGGCAATAATAGTTGTGGCCTGTTGATGACAGATAAGCAGTTGCAACCCTATGAAAATGATATGGCACGATTTTCAAGGGAATTACAAGATCAAATATCCTTAAATTTAAATACAGAAATATCATTGTTTATAGGTAAAAAAGTGACACAGTTATATGAAATACAGGAGTCTTATAAAACTGCCATAACAGTATCGCAATTCAAATATATCATCGAAAAGAACAATCCAATTGAATATGAAAGATTCAAAGATAAATCTGTTAATTACATTGAGCTTGAACACTCCTTTTATGGTTTATTAGTGGAGAGAATAGAAGAAAATGATACGGAAGCAATACTGCATATGATAGATGAAATGTTTCAAAATTTTAAGACAAAAATGTTTGCACGGGATGCGGTGAAAACATCTATCAATCGCTGTGTCCATGACTTGATTAAAACGATTAAAAACCTGGACGGTAATGAAAACAATTTATCAACATTAGATCAAATGTTGCACTGGGATTATTATCCACTCACGTTAACCAAAATACAAGATGTTTTTACCGCATTTGTGCTAGAGTCTGCCGAACTCATTGTGTCTCTTCATAGTGATAATGCTAAAGGAATTATTCATCAAGTTAGAAAATATATTGAAAGACATTTCGATGAAAATATAACGTTAAAAGATATCGCCAATGACTTCTATATGAACCCAGTCTATTTGGGGCAATTATTTAAAAAAACTTATGGAATTTATTTTAAAGATTTCATTTTGCAAGTTCGAATTAATGAGGCTAAAAAAATACTCCGACAAACGGATAAACGGGTTTATCAAGTGGGCGAAAGTGTAGGCATTGGCAATGCAGACTATTTTGTAACCCAATTTGAAAAAATTGTTGGTATGACACCTACGCAATATCGAAATAAAATATTTGGAAAATCCATATAAAGATGGGAAAACAAATGAATCGCTTTCACTTTAACAATGTCAGTTTGAGGAACAAGTTACTACTAGTTTATTTTGTCTCTGTATTTATACCTATTATATTAACCAATATTATTTTTTATCACGTAACGACTGAAAATGTTAAAACACAAAAAAAGCGTGATTTATCTTTGGCAGTTGAACAGATGGCTAATGAATTCAACAAAGGTGTTGATAATGCAGTTGGAGTTTCAAATGCCTTATATACTGATAATGTACTATATTCATTTTTAGAAAAACAGCACGAGACATTAGCTGACTTTGTTCGTGCGTATAACACCGACTTTCGTGATATAAATAGGTATGTGCCTATTTATTCCTCCGTTCGTTCTATTAGTGTTTATACTGATAATGAGACCGCTATTTATGCGGGGGGTATATATCCAATAGATCATGAAGTAAAAGCTTCTCACTGGTATAAAATCACAAATATTAATAGACGCTCTTTCCCTGTTGTAACCCGTACAAGGGGGGATTCGGGTAGGTTAGATACGTTCAATGTGATCAGGGAATTGAATTACTATAATCATAATACTACTCAGAAGATACTAAAAATTGAACTTAATACTGCATTTATAGATCGTAGCTTTAATAATGTAACATTTCCAGGGGATGTTTATTTAGTAAATGAAGATGGCGCAATTGAGTATACAACAAATTCGGATATCCCTTGGTCTGAAAGGAGTTATCAGTTTGACTCTGTTTCTATCCCTAATGATACGGTTGTTCTTGAAGATCAATACAATTCGAAACATTTAAATAAATGGAAAGTTATCGGTGTAGTTCCTGAAAATGCATTAGTTGTTGAAGTTCGTAATTCACTCAATTTTATTCTTTATCTTGCTGTCGGTAATTTTGTATTACCTTCCCTTTTTATTATATTTATTTCAAGTTCTCTTCATATGAGGTTGTCACGAATTGTAAGGCATATGAGAAAAGTGGAAGATCAAGATTTTGATTTGATTGACGACGTAATTTATCAAGATGAAATTGGCGAACTAACGATTGCGTTTAATCGAATGTCTAAAAAAATAAAGGAATTAATCAACGATGTCTATCTTGCACGTATTCAGAAAAAGGATTTGGAACTCCAACGCAAACAGGCACAAATCAGTGCATTACAGAGTCAAATTAACCCGCATTTTTTGTTTAATGTATTAGAAACGATTCGCATGCGTAGTATTTTGAAAGAAGAAGATGAAACAGCGAAAATTATCGAAAATATGGCAAACCTTTTAAGGACTTCCATTACCTGGAGCAAAGAATGGGTAACAGTTAGAGAAGAAATTCAGTTAATTAAAAGCTTCCTTGAAATCCAACAATATCGTTTTGGCGACAAATTGCAATATGCATTCGATATTGATGAATCGACTTTGGATTTTACCATACCAAGCATGTCATTGATTCCTTTTGTTGAAAATGCTAATATTCATGGAATCGAACGATTAAAAGAAAAAGGAAAAATTGAAATAAAAATTAGACAGTCTGATAAGAAATTGAAATGTTTAATCCAGGATAATGGCGTAGGAATTGAAAAGGAAAAACTCGAACAGTTATATCGTTCATTAGAAGATAATGAATTAGTAGGCGAAAATATCGGTATAAAAAACGTCTATCATCGTCTAAAAATGCATTATAATGATCAATTTGATTTTCAAATAGAAAGTTCAAAGGGAAAGGGAACATTGGTAAAAGTCTCGATACCTGTTAAATAATGAAATAGTGTAACAAGTGAATCAATTTCATCATATATATTGGTCATAGAGAGTAGCCCTCCTGTCTTTTGGGATCGTTTTGTCGACTATCCTTATACAAAAGTTGGGGGTGCTTTTTTTGTCCTCAAACATGTTGAGCTACAGGGACTAATAATTATGAAATCCATTTATCGTAATAAATTAACCTTTGAAATATAGTTTACAAAGTTTTATCTATACTTTAGTGGGTAACAATAGTAAATAATTTACGCTATACTGAAAGCAGTTACAAGAAAGGGCTTCCACATAACCGTCTTGTAAAAAACAATAAAGAAAAGGGGAATTAGTTTATGTTGTCGAAAAGAAAATACTGGCTTTTTGGATTAGCTCTTGTACTTATTTTTATCATTGCTGGTTGTAGTGGCGATAATGACAATACAAGTAGTAAAAACAAGGGTAATACAGGCAATGATTCTTCCAAAGAAGGTGAAGTTGTCACTTATCGTTATTTTAATGCGGCTGCACCAGGAGACGACATTAATACAGCTGAAACAAAACTTGGAAAGATATTTGAAGAGGAAACAGGTGTTAACATCGATATTGAGTACATCGCAGGAGATGTTAACCAGAAGATTGGAACAATGATCGCTGGTGGGGAATATCCAGAGTTGCTAAATGCAGAGCAATCAACGGATGCGGTTATTGATGCAGGAGGATTTATTCCGCTAAACGATTTAATTGAAGAACATGCTCCAAATATTATGGAAACATATGGACCATATATAGAAATGATGAAGAAGAGTGACGGAAATATATATGTCATTCCGGCAGGAGCAGGACATGGATATGCAAAACCAGCAAAACCAGACCAAGGTGCGTGGTGGATTAAGCGTGAAGTGTTAAAAGAATTGGATTATCCACATCCAAAAACATTGGACGAATACTTCGATATCATTGAAGAGTATGTAAATGATAATCCGACGATTGACGGTATGGATACGATTGGATTTACGGCATTGACAGATGATTGGAGATTCTTTGCATTTTCTAACCAACCAATGCATTTAGCAGGTTATCCAAATGATGGTGGCGCACTAATAGATATGGAAACACAAGAAGCAACAGTATATAATGACAAAGACATTACAAAGAATTGGTTAGAAAAAATGAACGAGGTTAATAGTAAAGGTTTATTTGATCCTGAAACATTTACACAAAGTTATGATGAGTACCTAGCTAAAATATCATCTGAACGTGTAGTTGGATTCTTTGACTACCGCTGGCAAGCTGGTGAAGCACTAAATGCACTTGAACAAGGTAGTGATCCTTATGCTGAATACATGGGATTCCCAATTGTATTTGATGAAGATACTAAGGATCAATATTTAGACCCACCAGGATTTATGGCACAACCAGGAATAGGAATTACGGTAAATACGTCAGAAGAAGATCGAATTAGACTGATTAAATTTTTAGATTATTTAGCTAAAGAGGAAAATCAAAAATTAGTTACATGGGGTATTGAGGGAGAAACTTACGAGATTGATGATGACGGTCGATACTATCGTACTGAGGAGCAAATTGAGTTAGTAGAAGATACGAAGTGGAGAGAAGAGTTTGGTTTCACTTCATTCGAATGGAGTTGGCTAAGAAAGACTGGACAGTACGAAGATGGAAACGCTGTTGAGCCACCTATGCAACCAGAAGTTTTTGAATTAACTTATGATGATGGCGACAGGGAGTTTTTAGATGCTTATGATATTGATACGTTCACGGAACTTTTCTCAGAGCCAGATGAGAGACCATGGTTCCCAGCGCATGACGCTTCAATAGAAACGGGATCCGAGGCGGCATTATACGAACAACAACTCGATGATTTAATGAAGCTTGAATTCCCAAATATTGTTCTTTCAGATCCATCAGAATTTGAAGATAAGTGGAATGTATATAAAGACAAGTTCTCTGGATTGAATTATGAGGCATATGAAGAAGTTATGACAGACTATGTTCAAAAGAAAGCATCTCTTGCTCAATAAAAAGAGTTAAAAACATAGAAGACTGAGTCATCATTCTTACAGGGTGTCCAGTCTTCCTGTTTTTTTTTGTTGGAGTACATATTATGGCTCAATAGATTTTAGATGAAGTGGATAAATTAGTTTCTAATTCCATGTTATAACAGTGTGATGGTTAGTAATAGAGGAGGGAATAGAAGTGCGAGCACAATCAGAGAACGATAGAACCCTATCTTCAAAAGTAATTCCAGAAATGAATAAAGAAAATAGATTTAAAACTTTTCTTAAAAGGTGTAGAGAGCAAAAAGCATTATTATGGATGACCATCCCTTTTGTGATTTGGGTTATAATATTTAAATATTTACCTATTTGGGGTTGGACGATGGCGTTTCAAGATTATAAACCTGCTTTAGCCTTTTCAGAGCAAACATGGGTAGGATTTAAACATTTTAAGTTCCTGTTTACAGACAGTCGCTTCTTAGGTGTGCTAAGAAACACATTAGCTCAAAGTCTCATAAACCTTGTATTAGGGTTTGTTACCGCCATAGGATTAGCGGTGTTAATCAATGAACTTACGAACATTAAATTTAAACGAGTTGTTCAAACAATTAGTTATTTGCCTCACTTTCTATCTTGGGTTGTTGCGGCAGCATTGGTTTCATCCGTATTATCTCTTGATGGTATTATTAATGAAATATTAATGGGACTAGGCTTTATTGATAAAGAGATTGTCTGGTTAGGTGTTGGAAAGTATTTCTGGGGTATTCTTGGTGCCGCAGAGACTTGGAAAAACGTAGGTTGGAATGCAATTATTTATTTAGCAGCAATCTCGATGATTGAGCAGGAGCAATATGAATCAGCCAAAATTGACGGAGCCTCCCGATTACAACAAATTAGATATATTACATTACCAGGAATGAGATCGGTTATTGTTGTTCTGTTAATTATGAATATCGGGTATATTCTAGAGTCAGGCTTTGAACCTCAGTATCTATTAGGAAATGGACAAAACGTAGAGTATTCCGAGAACATTGATGTATTTGTTATTAAATATGGTATTTCTATGTTTAACTTTTCACTTGCCACTGCGGCGGGAATATTTAAAACGGTCATTAGTTTTACATTTGTAATAGCAGCAAATACATTTTCGAAAAAGATGGGACAAGGCGGACTATACTAGGAGGTGCACATGATGAGAAAAAAGAAAAGTGGTTTAATGCGAACAAAAGAAGATATGATCTTTGATACAACGAATGTTATTTTTATGATCTTGTTATGTATTGTGATGCTATATCCATTTCTTAACCAGCTAGCACTTTCGTTCAATAGTGCGACTGATTCAGTACGAGGTGGAATTCATTTATGGCCAAGAGAATTTACACTTGCTAACTATGCCCATGTGTTTAAGAAGGCATCAATTATTCAAGCTATATTTATTTCAGTATCAAGGACCCTTGTTGGTACTGGGGTAGGACTACTAGCTACCGCAATGGTGGCATATGCTATCGCACAGCCGAAATTTGTATTTAAAAGATCAGTGACGATTATTTTTATAATGACTATGTACTTTAATGGTGGGTTAATTCCAACGTTCCTGTTAATGAGAGATTTACATCTAATCGGAACATTCTGGATATATATCTTACCTATGTTGATTAGTGCATTTAATCTGATCATTATGCGTTCTTTTATTGAAGGATTACCACAAAGTTTGTTTGAAGCAGCACGGATTGATGGTGCAGGTGATTTTAGAGTATTTTTCAAAATTGTCCTCCCATTATCTCTGCCAGTGTTGGCGACTGTTGCATTATTTGTTGCCGTTATGCAGTGGAATCAATGGTTTGATGTATTTATTTATAACTCCAGTTATCCAAATCTAACTACATTACAATTTGAATTAATGAAGATACTCTCTAGTTCAGCCACATCGAGTGGTGATATGTCATCAGCAATCGCAGGCTCTAAAGCTAATGCGAATAGAGTTACTCCTCAGTCGATTCAAGCTACTATGACAATCGTTGCAAGTGTACCGATTATTTGTGTCTATCCATTCTTACAAAAATACTTTGTAAAAGGGATGACCTTAGGTGCAGTAAAATAGTTCAATTAATCTAAATACTACACTTAGTTACTAAAGATATAATTTAAAAGAGTTAGTAAGGGTGAATCAACAGTATCCCACGTGAAAAAATACCTTCACTATATATAATGTATATATAGTGAGTGTGTTTTTAATCGATACTGTTGTTTACCCTTATCCATTATCTGCACAGCAAGTTTGAAACAACTGCTAAGGATATGCCGTTTTCTTAGGTAAGAACTAATTTGATAGTTACAAAACAGTTTTGAATCGAATGATGAAGTTGCTACTTTCTATGATACGCTAAGTGAAGGATTTCACTAGTTTTTTCATTTTTTCTTTTGGAATGGATAATATGAATAAATGCATCGAAGATTACAGTCATTCTGTGAGAATAATATGTTGTAATATATGATCGATAAAATCATGAGAATTAGGTGAGGTATATGAAGCATGTTTTACTGTCATTATTCCTAATTATTTTTGTTATCATTGCAAATGGTTGTGCTCAAAAAGGTGACGATAAGATGGAGTTGCTTTTTTTTACTTCTGAACTTCCCTCAACCTCTGAGGATGACATAGAGTCAATTGTTGCTGATGGATTAAAAGACAGTAAAAAAATAAAAAGCCAAGTGGAGTTGTATCCTGTAAACATTGATAAAATTTCTATAGAACTTGTTGGGAGAAATGGAGATATTTATTTTATAGATGAAGAGACTGCTATACATATGATAGATGGGGTAAGCTTTTACACCTTAGAAAAAGTCGCTGAAAACTTAGATGTCTCTGTCCCAGATGAGTATAAGGCTGTAAATTCAGATACAGGGGAGACAAATGTATATGCAATTCCAATAGAGAATAATTCATTGTTAATAAATAAACTAGGTATAAAATTAAAATCACCATTAGTAGCTATGATCCCAAAATATAGCGGAAATAAAGAGGAATCCATTGAATTACTAAAATTTTTATCCGGATCAAACCATTAATTTTAGTAATGATACTCAAACTGCCGAAACAGATATGTTGGTCAGTGTGATATTACTCTAGGTGATTTATATTTAATTCGTTACATCGAAAGTTATTTGAATATCAATATATGGACAATGAAGGAGTTAATAAAATGAAAAATAATCAATTTAGGAAAATCCCTTCCCTACATAAGGTATATAAGAGTCATTTTTTAATTGGGGCAGCTGTAAATCCACTTACACTTCAAACACAACAGGAACTAATCAAAAAGCACTTTAATAGTATTACGGCAGAAAATGAAATGAAATTTGAAGAGTTGCAACCTGAGCCTGGACATTTTACATTTGATGTAGGAGATAAAATGGTCGCTTTCGCAAAAGAAAATGGTATGAAAGTTAGAGGTCATACATTAATCTGGCACAATCAAACACCTGATTGGATGTTTAAGAATGAAGATGGTTCTGTCACAGATCGAGATACACTTCTTGAAAGAATGAAATTACATATTACAACTGTTATGGAGCATTATAAGGGGCAAATTTATTGTTGGGATGTTGTCAATGAAGCGATTGCTGATGAAGGATCAGAGTTATTACGTCACTCTAAATGGACTGAAATTATTGGCGACGATTTTATTGAAAAGGCATTTGAGTATGCACATGAAGCAGACCCAGAAGCTTTACTATTCTATAATGACTATAATGAGTCCCACCCTCATAAGCGAGATAAAATTTACACACTAATAAAAAGATTGGTAGACAAAGGCATACCTATTCACGGGGTTGGCTTGCAAGCACATTGGAATTTAACAGACCCTTCTTATGAGGAGATTAGGGCTGCAATTGAAAAATATGCCTCATTAGGCTTGGAAATACATCTTACAGAAATGGATGTTTCAGTGTTCAATTTTGAAGATCGAAGAACAGACTTAACAGAGCCGACTAATGAAATGAAGACTCTTCAAGTAGAACGTTATACGGAATTTTTCAAAATACTTAGAGAATATAGCCATGTGATTAGCTCTGTCACTTTTTGGGGAGCTGCAGATGATTATACTTGGTTGGATGGGTTTCCAGTTAGAGGAAGGAAAAACTGGCCATTTGTTTTTGACGAAAACCACCAACCGAAAGAATCTTTCTGGGGAATTGTCGATTTTGAATAAAAAAGCTACATGAGAAAGCTCATATAAAGAGATGGAGTATAGAGATATTTCCTCCTAGGATAGGAGGGAGTATCTTTTTAATGATGATAAGGTAGAGATATTATTTTTTGCTAACTTACCAACAACATTAGAAGAGCCGATAAAGGAAATAATTGTTGAGCATATGAATAATAAGGACACAACTGATTTACAAATTGAGTTATATCCTATGTCAATTATGTCCATGGAATGAATGCTCCTTTATTATAGGGCATAACTCGATTGGGAGACTTTAATTGTATTCTATTTTTAAAAAAACTGAAGTATGGTAAAGTGTTAGTATGGCAGTTGTGTTAATCAAAGTAGTTCAGTGAGCTATAATTAGTGAACAATTTTTGATGTTATGCTTTTTAATAACCTTTCTACAGTCTGATGAAGTTCGTGATTATAATAGGGAACTATCTAGACATAGCATTAATTTGAAGGTGATTTAATTTAGCAATTGACTAAATTTGGAAACAAGTAAAAGGGTGAAAAACATATGAAAATGGTGTTTCGTTGGTTTGGGGAAGGAAATGACTTAATCCCTTTGGAACATATTAAACAAATACCAGGTGTGGAGGGTATTGTTTGGGCACTGCACGATCTTGCAGCTGGTGTGGTTTGGCCAATTGATCGCATAAAAGAGGTGAGAGATCAAGCAAATGAAGCTGGATTTCACATTGATGTAGTTGAAAGCGTGAACATACATGAAGATATAAAATTAGGTCTTCCATCAAGAGATAAGTATATTGACCATTATATCCAAACGATTGAAAACCTTGCCAAGGTTGGTGTGAAGGTGATTTGTTATAATTTCATGCCCGTATTTGATTGGGTACGAACAGATTTATTTAAGGAGCTTGAAGATGGTTCGACGGCCCTTTATTATGATAAAACAATGATAGATCAGATGGATCCTATAGAATTAGTAGAGATGATTTCACACAATAAAGATTTCACAATGCCAGGATGGGAGCCAGAGAGACTAGCGTACCTATCAGATCTATTTGCTCAATATAAAAATGTGACAGAGGAAAAATTGTGGAGAAATTTACAATATTTCTTAGAAAAGATTATCCCTGTTGCAGAGGAAAATGGGATTAAAATGGCGATTCATCCAGATGATCCACCTTGGTCAGTATTTGGATTGCCACGATTAATTAAAAATAAAGAAAGTATTAGTAGACTGTTAAGTTTAGTAGATAATCCTTATAACGGTTTAACATTGTGCAGTGGTTCGTTAGGATCTAATCCAGAAGTAAACATTGGTGAGATCATCAGAGAATATGCTGATCGGATTCACTTTGCCCATATTCGAAATGTACGGGTTGATGATAATGGTAGTTTTATTGAAACTTCTCACAGAACACAAGATGGAACAGTAGACATTTATGACATTGTTAAGGCATATCATGAGGCAAACTATACTGGATATGCTAGACCAGATCATGGTAGACATATTTGGGATGAAAAGTGCAGACCAGGGTATAGTCTATATGATCGTGGAATGGGGATTATGTATTTATGGGGAATCTGGGATTCATTAGAACGAGCAAAAAAGGAGAATAATCATGTTACCAATCAATGAGCATTTACGCGGAAAAGTAGCTGTCATTACTGGAGGCAGTGGTGTACTTTGTAGTGCAATGGCAAGGGAACTTGGCAGACAAGGTGTAAAAGTAGCGATTTTAAATCGGACTGCAAGTAATGGTGAAAAAGTAAAAAATGAGATTATTCAAGCTGGTGGTGAAGCAATTTCGATTGCTTGTGATGTGCTTGATAGACATAGTATTGAACAGGCTGAAGAGACTGTGACAAAAGAACTTGGTGTCTGTGATATTTTAATTAATGGAGCGGGTGGAAATCATCCTGAGGGAACAACAACAAATGAAACATTACAACCTGAAGATCTTGATAACAAGGATTTATTAACGTTTTTTGATTTAACGACGGCTGGGTTTGAGCATGTTCTAAATCTGAACTTAATTGGCACAATCCTTCCCATTCAAATATTTTCTAAAAAGATGATCAATCGAAAAGGGGCAACCATTATTAATATGTCTTCCATGAGTGCACCTTCACCAATGACAAAAGTACCAGCATATAGTGTAGCGAAAGCGGGAATTAATAATATTACCCAGTGGCTCGCTGTACATATGGCAGATGTGGGCATTCGTATTAATGCGATCGCACCAGGGTTTTTCCTTACAGAACAAAACAGAAGCCTATTAACAAATGAAGATGGTTCACTCACAGAAAGATCAGGAAAGATCATGTCACAAACACCTATGAAACGCTTTGGGAAACCAGAAGATTTACTTGGGACGATGTTGTGGCTTGTAGATGAACATGCATCAGGATTTGTAACTGGGATTACTGTTCCAGTAGATGGTGGATTTTTAGCGTATTCTGGTGTTTAAGAAATCCAATTTGTGAAATAGTGAAGACTGCAAGAACAAGCTTAAGAAAATAACGTAAACTGTATTACAAAGTACAAGTATATTCTATTAAGGAGAGAAATGAATATGAGATCTTTAATGGATGCGGCTATCTTAAATCAGCCACTAGATATTGAAGTGAAGAAAGTAGAGGTTCCAGAACCTAAAGAAGATGAGGCCCTGATCAAAGTTCATTGCATAGGTGTTTGTGGTTCAGATGTTCATTATTATGAGCATGGAAAAATAGGGAGATATGTTGTAGAGAAGCCGATTATTTTAGGGCATGAATTAGCAGGGGAAGTTGTAAAGGTTGGAAGGGATGTTCAAAATGTATCCATTGGTGATCGTGTAGCCGTCGAGCCAGGGGTTACATGTGGACGTTGTGACTATTGTAAATCAGGTAGATACAATCTTTGTCCAGATGTAATTTTCATGGCTACCCCACCTGTAGATGGTGCTTGGGCAGAATATGTTTCAGTACGAAGTGATTTCTTATTTAAACTTCCGGATGAAATGAGTTATGAGGCAGGGGCTTTACTTGAACCACTTTCAGTAGGAATTCATGCGATGATGCGTGGAAAAGTAACCCCAGCGGATCGAATCTTAGTAACCGGTCTCGGCCCAATCGGTTTGTTGACTATTCAAGCAGCTAAAATGTTTGGAGTCCAGGAAATTTACGCAACAGATGTTGTTCCTTTTCGCCGTGAGCTTGGTCTGAAGCTTGGTGCAACAAATGTGATCGATCCGCTGAATGAAAATACTAAAGAACAGATTGAGAAATTAACAGATGGTAGGGGTGTAAACGTTATGATCGAAACATCTGGTAATAGTTCGGCTATTTCAGAAACGATCAACATATTAAATCGTGGTGGAAGAATAGTCCTTGTTGGATTGCCCGTAGTAGATGAAGTACCGATCGATATCACTCACTTAATCGACTCAGAATATGATGTATATGGTGTATTCCGCTATGCTAACACTTACCCTATCGCCATACAGGCATTAAGCAATACGAATTTAAATATTGAAAACATTATTACCCATAAATTTGGATTAAAGGATATACGTGAAGCAGTAGAGATTGCGCGAAAGGAAAAGAATACAAGTATTAAAATAATGATCTATCCAAATGAATAGGATGAAAATACACCATTAACCTCCTCGCTAAGGAAATTAATGGTGTATTTAAATGGTTACATAACAACATTTTTTTGTTGAATATTTGTGTGTAAAAAGTTTTCGACTGAAAAAGCAGTTATACCTAAAGCGGTTGAAAGGGTTGATAGCTCAGAAAAGTTAATTTGTAAATCACTTTTCTGGAACCAGAGTGCTTGATTTAATCTTTCGTGTAAAGATTTTTCAATCCATTTTTGCGAAGTGGCTATTCGGTTTCCAATAATGACTTGTTGTGGATTAAAAATATTAATAATGTTATTAATGCCTACACCTAAATAATCACCTATTTGGTTAAATAATGTGATAGCCTCTTCATTACCATTCTCTGCTAGCATAAGTAAATTATTTAATGCAAATTCCCCATTAGCAGGTAAAGGAATATCTAATTGTTCTGCCTTATTAATTAATGCCTGCTCTGATGCATATAGTTCCCAACAACCTTCATTACCACAGCGGCATTTTGTTCCATCAACTTCTATAGTCATATGACCTAATTCACCAGAAAAACCATTGTTCCCTTTATATAGAGAACCATTTAAGATTAATCCAACCCCTATACCAATGCCTGCACTTACATAGATAATATTTGTGAAATCTTTACCTACTCCAAATTTCTTTTCACCATATGCTCCTGCATTTGCCTCGTTTTCAATAACAGCTGGAAGATTATATTTACTTTCCAGCACTGCTTTTAAATTAATATTCTTCCAGTCTAAATTCGGCGCAAGTAAGATATTACCATTTTTATCAACTGTTCCTGGGACACCTACTCCAATTCCAATAATACCATAAGGGCTTTCAGGAGCAGAATTACTCAAGTGATCGATTGTCTCAAATAACTTTTGTTCTATTTCTTCATAAGAGAGATTGTTAAATGAGATTACTTTTTCCTGTTGGATATTACCATTGAGATCGGTTAATATACCGAGTAGGTAATTAACTCCGATATCAATTCCAATTGAATAGCCTGCTGCTTCATTGAATAGTAGCATAACTGGCCTTCTTCCACCACTTGATTCACCAGGCCCTGATTCGTAAATTAAATGATCGTCAATTAGATCGCTTACAAGAGAGGAAACCGTTCCTTTATTTAATCCAGTTTCGGTTGCAATTGTTGCTCTGGAAATAGGGGATTTATTTTTAATGGTGTCGAGTACTAAAGATTTATTCCCTTTTTTAACGACATGTTGGTTCCATGTTTGTTTTAATCCAATATTCATTACAGTCAGCTCTTTCTGCCTTTTTAGTTAGTTTAACAAATAAACCATTGAATTGATACTATCTACACATTGTCTCTATCATATTCGTGGAAAAAGGTACTTACTGTATGCTTATCGTATTCTATTTTCCCTTTTATGATTTCATCATTTCGTAAAAAGTGTAAAAAGATATTAAAAACTTTGTTTAATTAATAGACAAACTTTTTAATTGTGTTATAATTACGTTGTAAGCATTTGCAACGAATACCCACTAATTACATATCTCTCATGAGTTGATAGTGTGGAATTCTAACAATGGCATTCATTTATATGAAAAATATAGGAGGTAAAAAAACAATGAGTTATTTTCCAAACATTAGCAAGATTAAATATGAAGGTGCATCATCAACCAATCCGTATGCATATAAGTTTTATAACCCAGTAGAAAAACTAGGTGATAAAACGATGGAGGAAATTCTACGTTTCGGTGTATCTTACTGGCATACTTTTACAATGGATGGTTCAGATCCATTTGGTGCTGGTACTATGATCCGACCATGGGATAAATATAGTGATTTGGACTTAGCGAAAGCACGAGTGGATGCTTCGTTTGAATTTTATGAAAAACTAGATGTTCCATTTTTCTGTTTCCATGATGTAGACATTTCTCCAGAAGGAAGTAATTTAAGAGAAACGAATAAGAATTTAGATATTATTGTAAGCATGATTAAAGATTATATGAAAGATAGCAAGGCTAAATTGCTTTGGAATACAGCGAATAATTTTACACACCCACGTTTCGTTCATGGTGCAGCAACTTCTAGTAATGCTGATGTTTTTGCATATTCAGCAGCTAAAGTGAAAAAGGGATTAGAAGTTGGGAAGGAACTTGGTGCTGAGAACTATGTATTCTGGGGTGGACGTGAAGGTTATGAAACACTTCTAAATACAGATATGAAACTTGAGCTTGATAACTTAGGTCGCTTGTACCATATGGCAGTTGATTATGCGAAAGAAATTGGCTTTGATGCACAGTTCTTAATTGAACCAAAACCAAAAGAGCCAACTACACATCAATATGATTATGATGTAGCTACAGGACATGCATTCTTGCAAAATTATGGTTTAGAAGACTACTTCAAATTTAACATTGAAGCAAACCATGCAACACTTGCTGGACACACATTTGAGCATGAATTACATTATGCGAGAATTAATAATATGTTAGGTTCTGTTGATGCGAACCAAGGTGATCCATTACTTGGTTGGGATACAGATGAGTTCCCAACAGATCTATGGTCAACGACACTTGCTATGTATGAAATTCTCAAAAATGGCGGGCTTGGTCGTGGTGGTCTAAACTTTGATGCGAAAGTAAGAAGAGGATCATTTGAGCCAGAAGATTTATTCCATGCACATATCGCTGGAATGGATGCTTTTGCAGTTGGTTTAAAAGTTGCTCAGAAGCTTATTGATGATAAAGTATTAGAAAATGTTGTAGATGAGCGTTACAAAACATTCTCAGAAGGTATTGGTCTTGATGTAGTTGAAGGGAAAACAGATTTCCATAAACTAGAAGCACATGCTTTAGGGTTGAATGAAATCGAACAAACTTCAGGTCGTCTAGAACAAATCAAAGCAACAATTAACCAATATTTATTAACAACTTTTGCAAAATAAATAGAAATTGACTGAATCATATAAGTTCAAAAAGGAGCCATATTTAATATGGTGACTTTTTGGACTTTTTAATAGAATCAGCTTCATCATTAGCACGTATAAAACGAATTTTAACAGTAAGGTAAAGGGATAAGTTAAATGTTTCTAATAAACGATCCTAACACACTTACTGACGATCAAACCGTTATTTAAAATACAGCTACTTAGTCATAGTCGAAACAAACAGCGACATAAATTTAATTCAGTCAGAGCAACATTCGCCGTTCGGGATCGCTACAGATGGGATGCTTTCCGCGGGCATGGCCTCAGCCTCCTCGAGAAAACCACTCTGCGGGGTCTTCGGACTCATGCTTTTCCCCCAATTCTTCACCTCTGCGGGAAAAGCAACGGCTGAAGATCCCCGAAGAGTGGTTTTCTCTTCGGTAGCTGAAGTATGAAGAATGAAGTGCAATTCTTCACGGTTGCCCGCGGAAAGCGTCCGTACGGAGCGAGCCTAGACGGTGGCTATAGCAGTTAGTCTGAATTCAAGTAATCAACAGTCTATGTTAATTGCGATGATAGGAAGTAATGAAATTAATTATATGGGGAGGAATGTTATGATGAAGTATGTTATTGGTGTGGATTTGGGTACGAGTGCGGTTAAACTTTTGCTTGTAAATCAATCTGGGAAGGTTGTTCAGGAAGTATCGAAATCTTATCCATTGATCCAAGAAAAAACAGGTTATAGTGAACAAGATCCACAAGTTTGGGTGGATCAAACGGCAGCTGGTTTATCTGAATTACTAAAAGATTATTCAGGAGATATTGCTGATATTGAAGGTATTAGTTTTTCTGGGCAAATGCATGGGCTCGTTTTACTTGATGAAAATAACGAAGTATTAAGACATGCCATTCTATGGAATGATACACGAACAACACCACAATGCAAACAGATTTATGATGTTGTCGGTGAGAAACGCTTACTAGAAATCACACAGAATCCAGCATTAGAAGGATTCACTTTACCCAAAATATTATGGGTAAAAGAACATGAACCTGAATTATACAAAAAAGCAAAAAGATTTGTTTTACCAAAAGATTATTTAAGATATAAGTTGACCGATCAAATAGCGATGGACTACTCTGATGCGGCAGGAACGCTTTTATTAGATATTAGTAAGCAAGACTGGAGTACAGAGCTCTGTGAATTATTAGATATTGATCCAAACCTTTGCCCACCGCTAGTTCATTCACATGAAGAGGTTGGAACAATTACAGCTGAATTTGCTAAAAGATCTGGCCTTGCAGAAACAACTAGAGTGTTTGGTGGTGGAGCTGATAATGCTTGTGGTGCAATAGGAGCGGGCATTTTAGAAGATGGTAAAACATTATGTAGTATCGGTACTTCCGGAGTCGTTTTATCATATGAAGCAAGCAATGATAAGGATTTTGGCGGACAAGTTCACTACTTTAATCATGGTGCACCAAATGCCTACTATACAATGGGAGTAACACTTGCAGCAGGATACAGTCTAACTTGGTTTAAAGAAACTTTTGCACCAGATGAAACCTTTGAAAATTTACTAGCCAATGTGGGCACAGTCCCCGTTGGTTCAAATGGACTTTTATTTACACCATATTTAGTTGGTGAACGAACACCACATGCAGATGCAGCAATCCGAGCAAGCTTTATTGGTGTTGACAGTTCACATGAACGTAAAGATTTTACACGTGCTGTATTAGAAGGAATTACCTTTTCACTCAACGAATCAATTGATATATTCCGTGAGAATGGTAAGGAAATTGATACGATTGTGTCCATTGGTGGTGGTGCGAAAAATGAAGACTGGCTTCAGATTCAGGCAGACATTTTTGACGCCAAAATTGTTAGACTAGAAACTGAACAAGGTCCGGGAATGGGAGCAGCAATGCTCGCAGCATACGGCTGTGGTTGGTTCACTTCATTACAAGATTGTGCCGATGAATTTTTAAATGAAGATAAAGTCATTGAACCAAACCAAGAAAATGTAGACAAATATAAGAAACTATTTTCAATTTATCAAGAGGTATATGGTCAAACAAAAGATATGAATGAAAAGCTCTTAGAATTTCGTAAATAAGATAGAATAGTGTAATAAAACGTGTGTAGTGAAGTTACTTACTTCCCTATACACGTTTTTTGATGTATTAATTGTAGCAAATCCCGAATAAGCCAATCAAAAAACTCCCTCCTTAAATACTAAGTCTGACTTCTGTAAACAAGCATACATTACTTTGGTTTGTGTTGTTTTATTGATCATTTTGAAGATTGCTCGTAAGATATGAATATAGGTGTAAGCGATATCAACACAAAAGTGGAAAGGTGGATTTTACATGATTAGAAAAGGTTTTGTTATGAATGTATACCCTAATAAACATGAAGAGTACGAAAGACGACATCAGGAAATTTGGCCGGAGATGGTTGAAGAGTTACGACGCCATGGCGTGATAAACTATTCAATTTTCTTGCACAAAGAAACGAATCAATTATTTGGTTATCTTGAAATTGAAGACGAGGAGAAGTGGAACAAGATGTCGACAACAGAAATTAACCAAAAATGGTGGGCATTTATGGAGCCAGTCATGGAAACAAATGTAGATAAAAGTCCATTTTCCATAGATTTGAAGGAAGTTTTTCATCTAAAACAATAACGAAAGGTAATTTTAAAATGATATAAATGTAATCAAATGCATATATATGTTGTTTTGTTATTGTTTGTGTTGACTTGTTGGCTGTATAACGTTAACATAATCATATACGAATCATGAATAGATTTATGATACAGCTTAAAAATTTGTGTCTTATATATTAGATCAATTGAGGTGAGACAATGCAAAAATGTAGCTTGGCAGTAGATATTGGTGCTTCAAGTGGTCGAGTTATTGCAGGCTATTTACGAGATGGGAAGATGATTTTAGATGAAGTCCATCGATTTGAAAATAAAATCATTGAAAAAGATGATTATTTTTGTTGGGATATAGAAACACTCTTTTCTGAGATAGCAGAGGGAATTAAGAAAACAAGCGCACAAGGGTTTGAACCAGAAAGTATTGGGATAGATACTTGGGCAGTTGACTTTGTTTTACTAGATGAAAATGATGCATTATTAACTGATGCAGTTGCCTATCGAGACCCAAGAACCGATGGGATGATGGAAGAAGTTTTTTCTATCATTAGTAAGGAACGTCTATACTTGGAAACAGGTATACAGTTTCAAAAGTTTAATACAATCTATCAATTATATTATTTGCGAAAGCATTATCCAGAAGTTTTAGAAAAAGCAAAAACATTTTTAATGATTCCTGATTATTTAAATTTTCTTCTTACAGGTAAAAAAACGAATGAGTATACAAATGCGACAACAACTCAGTTAATGAATGCATTTACAAAAAAGTGGGATGAAGAATTATTAGACCAACTTGGTATAAATAAAGGAATGTTCCCAGAGATTATGCTTCCTAAATCATCTCTTGGAAATTTGAGACCTGACTTAGTTGAAGCATTCGGCTTTGATCTGGAAGTTATTTTACCAGCAACACATGATACAGGCTCCGCTGTTTTTGCAGTACCGTCACTTGAAGAGACAATTTATATTAGTTCAGGTACATGGTCACTGATAGGGGTTGAAAATAGTTTTCCAATATCTATCACAAAAGCATTAGATTATAATTTTGCAAACGAAGGTGGCGTAGATTATCGTTTTCGCTTCCTAAAAAACATTATGGGCCTTTGGATGATTCAAGAAGTCAAACGCAATTATGATGATCAGTATTCATTTGCGGAGTTTGCGGATATGGCTGATGAAGAAAAAGGTTTTAACTCAATTGTAAATGTGGATGATGATCGCTTTTTGAAACCGGAGAATATGGTAAAGGAAATCCAGCTTTACTGTGAAGAAACAAATCAACGCATTCCAGCATCACCTAGTGAGATAGCTAAATGCGTATTTGATAGTTTAGCAGTAAGTTACCAAAATGCGATTGGTGAGATTGAAGAAATTTATGAAAAGGAATTTTCAACAATCAATGTCATTGGTGGGGGATCCCAAAATGAAATGCTCAATCAATTGATTGCTGATACAACTGGTAAAGAAGTTATTGCTGGCCCATCAGAGGCAACAGCAATCGGAAACATTGCAGCGCAATTGATTAGTTTAAGTCAAATTGAAGATATGGAGCAAGCAAGAACTATTATTAAAGAATCATTTGAATTGAAAAAATATCAACAGACATAAATAGCGGAGGGATCGATATGACAGTTAAAGAGAGTTACGAAATTGCCAAGAGAAAGTATGAAAAATGGGGTATAAATGTTGACGAGGTGCTTGAGACATTAAAGAAAGTACCCATTTCCGTTAACTGCTGGCAGGGCGATGATATTGGTGGTTTCGAGGTGAACCAACAAGAATTGTCTGGTGGGATTGATGTAACTGGGAATTATCCAGGAAAGGCAACAACTCCTGAGGAATTAAGAAATGATTTAGAAAAAGCACTATCACTCATTCCTGGTAAACATCGTGTGAATTTACATGCGATTTATGCTGAAACAGATGGCGAAGTCGTTGAACGAGATGAGCTTGAGCCAAAGCACTTTGAAAACTGGGTAAATTGGGCGAAAGAAAATGAGCTCGGTTTAGATTTTAATCCGACGTTTTTCTCTCATCCCAAATCAGAAGATGGACTTACGTTAGCGCATCCTGATAAGGAAATTAGAGATTTCTGGATCCGTCATGGGATTGCTAGTCGTAAAATTGGTGAATACTTTGGTAACGAATTAGGAACTTCAGCACTTACTAATATTTGGGTTCCAGATGGTTTTAAAGACATTCCAAGTGATCGCTTAACACCGAGAGAACGATTGAAAGAATCATTAGATGAAATCCTTGCTGTTAAAATAGATAAAAAACATAATGTAGATGCAGTAGAAAGTAAGTTGTTCGGAATTGGTTCTGAAGCATATGTTGTTGGTTCACATGAGTTTTATATGGGATATGCCCTTAAAAACGATGTGCTTTGCCTGTTAGATTCTGGACATTATCATCCAACAGAAGTCATTTCAAATAAGCTCTCTTCGCTACTATTATTTAGTGATGAATTAGCATTGCATGTATCTAGACCTGTGCGTTGGGACAGTGATCATGTGGTCACTTTAGATGATGAATTGCGTGAAATTGGTTTAGAAATTGTTAGAAATGATGCTTTGGAGAAAGTAAGAATTGGACTGGATTTCTTTGATGCAAGTATTAACCGTGTTGCTGCATGGACAATTGGTACACGTAATATGGTCAAGGCATTGCTCTATGGATTACTTACACCAAACGATTATTTAAAACAGTTGCAAGATCAAGGAAATTATACGGATAGATTAGCTCTTATTGAGGAATTAAAAACTTATCCATTCGGAGCTGTCTGGGATTACTACTGTGAACAGCAAGGTGTTCCAGTAGGTGAAGCATGGTTAGATGAAGTTAAAGCATATGAAAAAGAAGAACTCTCAAAAAGAGATTAATTAAAGTCAATTTCATCATTATAATCATCAGCTATCTCATGGTGATGTGGCTATAAATCGAGTTTATGAAAGAGGTTTGTTTAAACAAAAAGAAAGTGGGTATCACATCCACTTTCTTTTTTCGTCTTTGTTTATAAGTTCGTCATAGTGTAAACGGAAGTAAACAAAAGTATATAGGTTGTATTTACCTTTGTTTAGGTGTATAATAAAAGTATCAAAAGAAGTTAAATGGAAAGGAAGATGTATATGGAAACTTTACAGATGCTTCAAAGACAGCAATCTATTTTAGAAGCTCCTTTTTTAAAAGAAATGATCAATACAACGTATGACATGTGGAAATTAGGCTGGGATGAATTAAATGGTGGAAATATAAGTTGGTTATTAACAGAAGAAGAGGTAGCACCATATGTAGATCTTGATTATGTACAACGTTTGATACCACTAGATTTTCCAGTAAAAGAACTGGCAGGAGAATATTTTTTAGTAACAGCCTCTGGCAAGTATTTTAGAAAGGTGATTGAAAATCCTGCTGAATGCCTTGTATTACTTCGTGTATCTAGAGACGGAGAAAGTGTAGAGGTATTATGGGGATTAAGTGATGGAGGAAACCCAACAAGTGAACTACCTTCACATTTCATGAGTCATATCGAACGCTTAAAACATGATTCAGCACACCGCGTGATTATGCATTCTCATACAACAAATTTAATTGCAATGACATTTACACATGAACTTGATGAAGTTAGTTTTACAAAGACATTATGGCAAATGTGTACAGAATGTCTTGTGGTTTTCCCAGAAGGTGTTGGAATTCTTCCTTGGATGGTCCCAGGAACTTCTGAAATTGGTAAGGAAACAGCGAAAAAAATGAACGAGTTTAGACTTGTTGTTTGGCCACATCATGGTATATTTGGCGCTGGAAATTCACTGGAAGAAGCATTTGGTCTGATTGAAACGGTAGAAAAGTCAGCACAAGTCTATATGTTGATAAATGGATGTCAAGGTGGCATCAAACAAGTGATTACAGATGAAGAGTTGCTTGATTTGGCAAGCGCATTTAATGTTAACCCACCTCAGAAATATTTCAAGTAAATATGAAGTAAGTTTTCAATGTCGGTAAAATAGTATAAGTATATGAATGCTTATCTAACCTTTGATCGACAATATTATAAAAAATACTTCATATAATTATTTATGTGAAGTGTTGAACAAACTAGGAGGAATTAAAATGGCTCATCGAATGATTTTAAACGAAACTTCTTATTTTGGTAAAGGGGCAATTGAGAATGTTGCACCAGAATTTAAAAAGCGTGGCTTTAAAAAGGCGGTTGTAGTAACAGACAAAGATTTAGTAGAGTTTGAGGTTGCAACGAGAGTGACTGACTTATTAGAAAAAGAAGGTGTAGACTATGAACTCTATGATGGAATTGTACCAAATCCTACCATTGAAAATGTAAAAGAGGGTGTGGAGTTTGTTAAAAATTGTGAAGCTGACTGTATGATTGCTATTGGTGGAGGATCTCCAATTGATACAGCTAAAGCCATTGGAATTATTGTGACAAATCCTGAATTCTCGGACGTCATTAGTTTGGAAGGGGAAGCAGATACTCAAAATCAATCTTTACCGATTTTTGCTATACCAACAACGTCTGGGACAGCTGCTGAGGTAACGATAAATTATGTCATTACTGATGAAGAAAATAAACGTAAATTTGTTTGTGTGGACCCACACGATATTCCAATTGTTGCTTTTGTCGATAGTGATCTGATGATGGGAATGCCGAAAAGTTTAGCAGCTGCAACGGGTATGGATGCAATGACACATGCTATTGAAGGATATATCACAAAAGGTGCTTGGGAAATGACGGATATGATGCATATAAAGGCCATTGAAATTATTGGACGTTCATTACGTAATTCTGTGAATGGAGACCAAAAAGCACGAGAAGAAATGGCACTAGGACAATATATTGCAGGTATGGGATTCTCAAACGTAGGATTAGGATTGGTTCATGGTATGGCACATCCATTAAGTGCATGGTATGATATCCCTCACGGTGTTGCTTGTGCATCATTATTACCGACGATTATGAAATTTAACAAAGACTATACAGGTGAAAAATATCGCGAAATTGCCAAGGTTTTAAGTATAGAAGATGCAGACTTGATGACACTTGAAGATGTTCGAGATGCAGCTTGTCGAGCGATAGATCAATTAAGTAAGGATGTTGGTATACCAGCAACAATATCAGAACTAGGTGTTAAAGAAGAAGATTTACCAAGAATTGCAGAAGATGCATTTAATGATGTATGTACTCCTGGAAACCCACGAGATGTATCAATTGAAGAAATTATCGAGTTATACAAGAGTCTCATCTAATCGTCATATCCAATCAAAAGCTTTACCATGTTTATTAATGGTAAAGCTTTTGGTTCTGGAGATAAATCATTATAAATAGCGTAAGAATAGTGAAATCCTATAGAATCAAACAAAAACATCATTAAAAACATTTGTTTACATTTGATTTTAGTGACATTTCAAGTATAATGAACTTTATACATCAAAAAAACGAAGTAATAACAAATGTTTCAAAAATAAACAAAGGTCACTTTAAATATACAAGGAGGAATTATTAGATGGTTAAAAATCTATGGGATGATAGTAAAGCGCAGTTCGAAAGCGGTTTAGAGGAATTGGTATACCGATCAAATATTTTCGGTCAGGATCGTTCAGTCGTTAACTTATTTGGTGGGAATACGTCCACGAAGTCGATTGAAAAAGACTTTCGTGGTAATGATATAGAAGTGATGTGGGTAAAAGGCAGTGGTTCAGACTTAGCAACAATGACAGGGAAAAACTTTACTGGCTTAAAAATGGAAGATATTCGTCCTTTAATGGAAAGAGATGATATGTCTGATGAAGATATGGTGGCTTATTTAGAACATTGTATGATTGATTCTAGTCATCCACGTTCATCAATTGAGACACTTTTACATGCCTTTTTACCGTATAAACATGTTGATCATACACATCCAGATGCCATTATTAGTATTGCTTGTGCAGACAATGGACAAGAGATTGCGAAAGAAATTTATGGTGACCGATTTGTATGGGTGCCATACATTCGCCCAGGATTCAAGCTTTCAAAAATGATTGCAGAAGGTGTACAAAACAATCCACAAGCTGATTTAGTCATTATGGAAAAACATGGTCTTGTGACATGGGGTGAAACTTCCAAGGAAAGTTATGATAAAACGATTGCTACGATTCAAGAAGCTGAGGATTATATTGAAGCTAAAGCAGAAACACATACGCTCTTTGGTGGAGCTAAATATGATTCATTAAATGAAGAAGAAAGAAAAGAAGTCCTTGCCAAAGTATTACCAGTTATTCGTGGCCAAGTGAGTAAAGAAAATAAAATGATTGTCACTTATGATGATAGCGAGTCAATTTTATCTTTTGTGAACAGTCATGATGCTCAAGAATTATCACAAGTTGGAGCTGCTTGTCCTGACCATCTTGTTCACACAAAGCGTGTTCCATTATATGTTGAGTGGGATCCGAGTAATCAAGACGTAGAACAATTAATAGAAAGTATTCAATCAGGACTCCAATCATTTGAAGAAGAATATACAGCATATTTTGAACATCACAAATCAGATGGGGATATCATGTTTGAAGCAGTTCCGCGCGTTATTCTAATTCCTGGAATTGGGATGATCAACACAGGAAAAAGTTTCACAAATGCGAAGGTTAGTGAAGCACTCTATCACCGCGCGATTGGTGTAATGCGTGGCTCGACTATCCTTGGGAATTTTGTATCATTAAATGCAGAAGAGTCATTTTTAATTGAATATTGGCCACTAGAACTTTATAAACTAAGTTTAGCTCCACCAGAAGCAGAATTTTCGCGTCAAGTTGCATTTATTACAGGTGGTGCTGGTGGAATTGGAACAGCAACGGCTTACCGTCTTGTTTCAGAAGGTGCACATGTTGTATTAGCAGACATTAATATGGAAGGAGCAGAACAACTTGCTGAACAGATCAATGAACAATTTGGAGAAAAGCGTGCATTAGCTGTGAAGCTTGATGTCACGAAGGAAACTGAAGTAATTGAAGCGATCAAACAGTCAGTTCTCGTATTCGGTGGAATTGATATTGTTGTGAATAATGCGGGTTTAGCAAATTCGAGTCCTTTCGAAGAAACTACATTAGATAGTTGGAACTTAAACATGGATGTACTCGTTACAGGATACTTCTTAGTAGCTAGAGAAGCATTCAAATTAATGAAAGATCAAGCTGTTGGAGGTAATATGGTATTTATTGGATCAAAAAATTCCATTTATGCTGGAAAAAATGCAGTAGCATATAGTACTGCAAAAGCAGCAGAAGTTCATCTTGCTCGAACAATTGCAGCAGAAGGTGGAGAACTTGGTATCCGTGTAAACTCTGTTTTACCAGACGCAGTAATTCGAGGATCAAAGATTTGGGATTCCCAGTGGAAAGAAGAAAGAGCTTCTTCCTATGGAATTGGTACTGATGATTTAGAAGAGCATTATCGCAAACGAACGATTCTTAACGTGAATATTTTACCAGAAGATATTGCAGAATCAATTGCTTTCCTAGCATCTTCAAAAGCCGCGAAAACAACTGGTTGTATGGTAACTGTTGATGGTGGAGTAGCCGCAGCATTTACTCGATAAAATACAAATGGGGCTCTCTTTTCATCAAGGGAGCCCTTCATTTTTAGGCTTATAGTTCAATCCGCTAGAGATTGTTGTTATAATGTTTCTAAAAGCCATACATAACGTGATGAAAGAAGAGAGAGGGAAATGGATATGCTTGTTGCTGAGAGACATCAAAAAATAATTGAACTGATTAATGAGAGAAAAAGTATTCGCGTAACTGAACTCAGTAAAATTTTCTCGATAACTGAGGAAACCATTCGTCGTGATTTAGAAAAATTAGAAAGCCAAAAAAAACTAATTAGAAGTCATGGTGGTGCAGTTAGTATTCATACATCTTCAACTTCAGAAGTATCATATTTAGAAAGAGAAATTACAAATGTACAGGAGAAAAAACAAATAGCTTCTGAAGCAGTAAAACAAGTTAATGAAGGTGACAAAATTATTCTAGATGCTAGCACAACAGCATGGTATATGGCTAAAGAGTTACCAGATATGGATATCACAGTTTTAACGAACTCGATTAAAGTAGCAACCGAATTAAGTGTGAAAAAAGAAATCACCGTCATTTCAACAGGGGGCATATTGCGTTCTGAATCATTGTCAAATGTAGGTCCTTTAGCAGAGTCATCTTTGGAGTCCTATCATGTAAATAAAGCATTTATTTCATGTAAAGGGCTCCACCTTGAGCGTGGTATGAGTGAGGCGAACGAACAACAAGCACGCATGAAAGAATTAATGGTCAGCAGTGCTGATACAGTATATGTCATGGTTGATTACAGCAAATTTGGCTCGCAAGCATTTACAAGATTTAGCGACTTAGATTCAATTGACTATGTGATTACCGATAGTCAGGTAGATCAAGCAATTGTTCAACAGCTATCTGAGCGGTCTTTAAAGGTTATTAAGACTTAGTATGATTGTAGTAATGGCAGGTAATATCTTTTATCTACACTAATAAAGTTGAAAACAACGGGTGATTGGATATGTTCCTCACTCGTTGTTTTTATGTTAAGGTTGGATGAATACGATATGATTAAATTAATCTGCTTATAAGATCGGAGGCAAGTCGATGATAAAGACAAGTTTTTATGCTGCAAATCGAATAGATCACTATCATCCTGATGTTGTTGCTTACTATTATAAGGAATGGCGAGATTTTCAAATGCAATTTCATTCTCACGAGGCGATTGAAATTATGTATGTGATTTCAGGAGCCTGTCACGTGGAACTAGAAAACAAAATGATTCCCCTTAAAAAAGGCCAATTTATTATGATTGATTCATATGTTCAGCACCGATTAATTATTGAAAATAATAAACCTTGTCGGATGCTTAATATAGAATTTATTTTGAAAAAAAAACATGGGATATTTCCATCGATTAAAGAATTATCGGAAGAAAATGAACATCTTCAAGCCTTACTAAGAGATGAGCAACCATTTATCGTGTTAAAGGATTTAGAAAGCCTTGATCAAACATTGAAATCGTTAGTGTTGGAATTAGGTGAAAAGGATGTGAGAAATAGTACAGTTATTATTCAAACATTACTCTCGCAATTGCTCCTGAAAATAGCGCGCATTATCGCACATTCTAAGGAACGGACATCACTACCTACTGACATTTATATTAAGGAAATCATTAATCATATTCATCATAATTATGATGTTGATATAAAAGTAGAAGATTTAGCCTCTATGGTCTTTTTACATCCAAGTTATTTACACCGAATATTTAAAGAGAGTATGGGGTGTACGATTATGGAATATTTAACGGATATTAGAATGGACAAGGCAAAAATGCTGCTAGCTAAAACTGATATACCTATTACTGACATATCGGATTATGTTGGTATAAATAGTAGACAATACTTTAGTTTTTTATTTAAAAAAATGACGGGAGAAACCCCGAGAAGTTATAGAAAGCATGCGCAAAAGATTGATCAGTATAGATAAATGACTCAAAAAGGTTAGGAAATCTTACATAATATATACAGATAAGCCATTAATTTTATAATGATTGAATAATCTCCATGATACAATTTAGGTATGAATAAAGGGAGGTTATTTTTATGTCATTTAAAATTGCATTTATAGGTGCAGGTAGTATTGGTTTTACAAGGTCATTACTAAGGGATCTATTGGCAGTTCCTGAATTTAAAGATATTGAAGTAGCGTTTACAGATATAAATGAAAAGAACTTAGATATGGTTACACAATTATGTCAGCGTGATATAAAAGAGAATGGTTTACATATTTCTATTCAATCAACAACAGATCGAAGGGTCGCACTTGAAGGGGCAAAGTATATATTTAATGTTGTTAGAATTGGTGGGCTCGAAGCTTTTAAAACAGATATTGATATCCCTCTAAAATATGGTGTTGATCAATGTGTGGGCGATACATTGAGTGCAGGTGGCATTATGTACGGTCAACGAGGTATCGCAGAAATGCTACGTATTTGTAAGGATATTAGAGAAGTAGCAGCAGAAGATTGTTTATTACTTAACTACGCAAATCCAATGGCGATGTTGACTTGGGCTTGTAATAAATATGGTGGGGTTAATACAATTGGTTTATGTCATGGGGTTCAAGGCGGACACCATCAGATAGCCGAAGCATTTGGGTTAGACAAAAAAGAAGTCGATATTATTTGTGCAGGAATTAACCATCAAACATGGTATATTCAGGTCAAGCATAATGGGGTCGATTTGACTGATAAAGTGTTAGAAGCTTTCGAAAATCACCATGAATTTCCCAAGACTGAAAAAGTGCGCATAGATATGCTCAAGAGATTTGGATATTACAGTACAGAATCAAATGGACATTTAAGTGAATATGTTCCATGGTATCGTAAAGATCCAGAAGATCTCCTGAATTGGATTGATCTAGGTGTTTGGATCAATGGTGAAACAGGTGGTTATTTACGTGTTTGTACAGAGGGACGTAATTGGTTTGAAACGGATTTTCCAAATTGGATGAAAGAGCCAGCTATGGAATATAAGGAAGAACATCGCAGTGAAGAGCACGGTTCATATATTGTTGAAGGGCTAGAAACTGGGCGACTATATCGAGGACATTTTAATGTTGTTAATAATGGTGTGATCACAAACTTACCAGATGATGCGATCATTGAATCGCCTGGATATGTTGATGCGAATGGAATTAACATGCCAGTCGTTGGAGATTTGCCACTTGGTTGTGCAGCTGTGTGTAATGTGAGTATTTCTGTTCAAAGATTATCTGTTGAAGCTGCTGTTTCTGGAGATGATCAATTACTCAGACAAGCAATGATGATGGACCCATTAGTTGGGGCAGTCTGTAATCCAAATGAGATTTGGCAAATGGTTGATGAGATGCTCGTAGCCCAAAGTAAGTGGTTACCACAGTATGAGGAAGCAGTAAAAGAGGCGGCATATCGATTGGAAAACAATGAATTAATTCCAACACAAGAATATGAGGGAGCGGCACGACTTCATACAAAAACAGTAGAAGAAATGGCATTAGATCGTGAAGAAGCAAATAAAAACGCTGGTGAAGCAGATAAAGCAAAAGTAAGACCGGCAAGTGAATAATAGTAGAATGGAATATTGAACGTGAAGCCAATCGATTATGGTTGGCTTTTTTGTTTTTCAATATGACCAAATCCAAACGATTCAGAACTGTACGAAGACAAAGCAGTTTAGAACATTAGAAAAATAGATCATAGTCATGCTCGAATCAATTTCTACATAACAAATATATGTACAGATTGATATTTTTTAACAAAATCACTATTTTTTATAGTTATTTCACTCTAATTAATGCGGTTTTTCCCTTATAGTAAATGTGTTAGACTAATCATGTAAGCGCAGACAATTGTGGAGGAGGAGGTTTTAAAAGCTTTAATAGTAAGTTTTAAGAATATCTATATTTAATAGGAGGCTTTATTTAGAGTGAAAATTTTGAGGAATTCAACAAGTAAACTGCTAGTTTTAGCTTTTCTAGTCATTGCTCTATTTTTACCATCTTATGTTTTTGCGGAGGAAGGAAGTAAAGTTGGTGACATTCAGGAATATGTGAATGACATGCAACCAGGTTGGAATTTAGGAAATACATTTGATGCGGTAGGAGAAGATGAAACGGCTTGGGGTAATCCACGTGTTACAAAAGAGACGATTGAACAAATTGCCGCACAAGGTTTTAAGAGTATTCGAATTCCAGTGACCTTTGATCAGAGGATGGAAGGTGGACCTAATTATACGATCGATGCTGACTTTCTTGACCGTGTTGAACAAGCTGTCGAGTGGTCATTAGAAGAAGAGTTGCATGTCATGATCAACATTCATCACGACTCATGGATTTGGTTAGCAGAAGGTATGTATGAAAATTATGATGAAACAATCGCACGCTATAATTCAATTTGGACTCAACTTGCTGATCGCTTTAAGGATTATCCAATCGAATTAATGTTTGAAGGAATTAATGAGCCACAATTTTGGGATGACTCAGGAAACCATGAGGATTATCTGAAGGAATTAAATACATCATTCTATGAAATTGTGAGAAATTCAGGTGGAAATAATGATATAAGACCACTTGTATTAGGCACAATTTATAATGGATCAGAACAAGAAACTTTAGATGAACTTTACAATACAATAGTTGAATTAGGTGACCCGAATCTTATTTCTACTGTACACTATTATGGATTCTGGCCATTTAGTGTAAATATTGCAGGTACAACTCGTTTTGATGAAGAAACGCAAAATGATATTATTGATACATTTGATCGTGTTCACAATAAATTTACTGCAAACGGTATTCCTGTCATTATCGGTGAGTTTGGTTTACTTGGATTTGACACAGATCTTAATGCTGTTCAGCAAGGTGAAAAGTTGAAGTTTTTCGAGTACATGATTCATTATGCTCAAGAAAAACAATTGACACATATGCTTTGGGATAATGGCCAACATTTTGGCAGAACGTCATATCAATGGTCTGATCCAGAACTTTATCAGATGATGAAGGCAAGTTGGGAAGGACGATCAGCAACAGTAGAGTCTGATTTTATTTTTCTAAAACAAGGTGAAGAGATTGTTGATGAGGAACTCGGTTTACATTTACATGGTAATGAATTTGTATCTCTTCAGGCAAATGATCAAGATTTAGTAGAAGGACAAGATTATGAGGTGAATGGTGACACACTTGTCATAAAGGCTAATTTACTTACGGATTTAACTTCCTTAGGAGAACTTGGAAAAAATGCCGAGTTAACAGTCAAGTTTAACCAAGGTGTTGATTGGCGTATTGACGTGATTACCTATGACACATCCGTTCTTGATGATGCAGAAGGGACAACAAGTGATTTTTCAATACCAGCGCAATTTAATGGGGATCGATTAGCAACAATGGAAGCGGTTTATGAAGATGGTAGTCCAGCAGGCCCGCAAAATTGGACTTCATTTAAGGAGTTTGCTTATACTTTTTCACCTGTTTATGAAGAGAATAAAATTACATTTAAACAGGAGTTTTTCGATGAAGTAGAAGACAATAAAGAAGTACATGTAACATTCCATTTTTGGAGTGGGGAAACAGTAGCTTATACTGTTACCAAAAATGGGGATCAAGTTGTAGGTGTTCATGAGGAAGATCTAGTTTTGCCAGATGTATCTGAATTAGAGGAATTAATCAAAAAAGCAGAAGCTATCTCGAATGAAGATGACAAATATACGGAAGAATCATTTGATGCTTTGCAAGATGCGATTGCTTATGCAAAGGTAGCACTAGAAACAATCGAAACTAAAGAAGCTCTGCAAAAAGAATTAAAAGCTTTACAAGAAGCGATAGATGGATTAGTGGAGAAGGAAGTTCCAGTTTTACTAGATGTATCTGAATTGGAAGATTTACTCGAAACAGCAGAATCTATCACGAATGAAACTGACAAATATACGGAAGAATCATTCGACGCTTTGCAAGATGCGATTGCTCATGCAAAGGCAGCATTAGAAACAATCGACACTGAAGAGAATCTTCAAAAAGAACTAGCATTATTACAAAATGCAATAAGTGGACTAAAAGAAACACCAGAAATGATCGATGATCAGGATAAGGACAAAGAAGAAGGTACACCTGAAACAGAAGACAGCAAAATTATAGATGATCAAGATGGTGAAGTTTTACCAAAAACAGCAACATCTATGTACACCTTCTTGTTAGTGGGAGTAGTTCTATTCATCATCGGAGGGATCTCACTAATATTCTTTAAAAAGAGACGTTTAGAGTAATAATCGATAGGGAAACAAAAGCATAAACACTGGGAACTGAGTATTCGCATCGTTCCCAGTGTTTATTATAGTTTATTTTTTCAAAACGCTTCTCAAGTATGTCATACTATAATGAACAGATATTTTGAAAAAGGGGATAGCATTTATGGATGTAACAAGGATCAAAAGTTTAGTAGATAAAGTCAAAGATAATATTCAACAAGTCATTATTGGGAAAGATGAAACAATTGATCAATTACTTGTAGCACTCATATCATCAGGGCATGTGCTGCTTGAAGATGTTCCCGGTACTGGGAAAACATTGATGGCAAGATCATTGGCTGATTCTTTATCATGTACAAGTAAGCGAATTCAGTTTACGCCAGATTTGTTGCCTTCAGATGTAACGGGGATAAATTTTTACAGTCAAGAAGAGAGTAAATTTGTATTTAGACCTGGGCCAATATTTTCAAATATCGTATTAGCAGATGAAATTAATCGGGCGACACCTCGTACACAGTCGAGTTTACTGGAATGTATGGAAGAGCGTCAAACGACTATTGATGGAGAAACGCATAGGTTAGAGGCGCCTTTTATGGTCATTGCCACTCAGAATCCATTAGAAAGTCAAGGGACATTTCCCTTACCAGAAGCACAACTAGACCGCTTTATGTTAAAAGTAAAAGTGGGTTATCCATCCAAAGAAGAAGGAATATCGATCTTAAAACGATTTAAAGAACAAAATCCAATTGATGAATTGCAGGCTGTTGCTACGAAAGAAGATATTTTGGCAGTCCAAGAGGTGTATGCTCAAGTTCATGTCAGTGATGATCTATTCAATTATATAATGGAAATCATAGAACAGACTAGAAACCATAAAAGTATTGAGTTAGGAGTGAGTCCACGAGGAAGTCAAGCACTATTAAAAGCTGTCCAAGTCTATGCGATATTGCAAGGAAGAGATTATGTTATTCCAGATGATGTAAAAGCAATGGTCAAACCCGTCTTAGGCCATCGACTTATTTTATCACATACACTGCGGGCGAAAGAGAATCAAGCAGATGCAGTACTTGACGAAGTGATTGATCTAGTAACAGTTCCCGCAGAAGAGCTAACGCCGAAGGGATCGAGCTAATCTATGAGTATTGCTTGGTTTATTTTTGTATCACTTATTGTCATTGGTTTACAAAGTTATATATACAGTAAGTGGGGCCTGTCACGAGTTGAGTACACAAGATCATTCAGTGAAATAGCGGTTTTTGAAGGTGAAGAAATAGAAATGACTGATGAAATTGCCAACAAGAAACTCCTCCCAATTCCATGGTTGAGATTAGAGGCGAAGATTAATGAAAATTTGCAGTTTAAAGGACAAGATCAGGAAGAGCGAGAAACTAGTCTAGATCAGTCAAAACAGTCTGAAATTATTCATGGAAACTATCATCGCATGTTGTTTAGTTTATTACCTTATCAACGGATACGAAGGCAACAAAAGCTAGTTTGTACAAAAAGAGGATTCTATCATTTTGATAATGTGGATTTATCAACAGGAGATGTTTTTGGATTTGGCGAAAGTTCCAAAAACGTTCAATCCCCTGCAGAAATTATCGTTTATCCGTCACTGATATCGCTGGATGAGATTCCACTACCAACCCATAGCTGGTTAGGTGATGTTGTAGTAAGACGTTGGATTATTGAGGATCCATTTTTAACGGCGGGTGTTCGTGATTATGCAGCAGGCGATCCACTCAATTCTATTCATTGGAAGGCTACAGCCCGGACGAATGATTTACAAGTAACGAAAAAGGATTACTCAGCTGATCATGATTTAATAATTTATGTGAATTTTAATCAGACAGGTGATATTTGGCATCCGATTGTAGATCAAAAATTAACTGAAAAATCAATATCATATGCAGCAACCATTGCTGAGTTTTCAATTTCCAAAGGAATCAGCACTGGATTTGGTTGTAATTCTTATATTGGTCAAAAAACAAATGAAACGATTAGAATTGATGCCGAAAATAGCCGACAACAACTTACATATATTTTTGAAACATTAGCTAAAGTTGAAATAGATGCAAATAAAAGTATTAACAGTTTTCTAACTGAGGATATTGATAATAGCATAGAGGGTAAAGACATTTTAATTATAACAGCATTTGTAAGTGACGAAATGAAGGAAAGTATCAACAGAATCGAGGAGTTAGGTAATTCGGTGGAGCTACTTATGCTTGAATCTGAATTGATTAACAAATTTAGGGAAGCCAGTGAGGAGGGAGAATATGTCGCTCAGTAAAAACATTCTTATGAAAGTTTTGCAAGGTATGTTTGAATATCTCCTTTTTTTTCCGGTTTTTATGGTCATAGGAATAAATGTACTTGATAATGACCAACTGTGGAGTTGGTTAGGATGTATATTCGCCCTATTTATTGTCGGGGTCATCTTCAGGTCCATCTTCCCTAAACAAAAATGGTGGTTATTTAGTCTCTTTTCAATCGCGATTGGGGTTGGAGCCAGCTTTATTTTTGCGGATCATGTATTGTTCATTCTTATTTTGTCCCTTGTTCATATTGTGGTTGTTTATCGGGGGATGATGTATGTGAGCCAAAGATGGGAAGATGTTTTACCTTTGTCATTCTTATGGTTAGGAAGTCTAGGCATATATTTTGTAAGTTATTTTGTATTTCGATTTGTGGAAAGTCTAAATCCTTACTTGAATTATATTACAATCTCAGGAATTGTCTTAATTGTGATGATTATGTTTGTATCAAATCGTGATCATTTAAAAAATACGACACTGTCAAAAGATAAGACACCATTTATTAGTAGCTCAATTAAAAGGCAAAATCACATTTTCTTATTGATGACTATTTTAATTATCATGCTTATTACAAATGGACGGACAATTCGAGACTGGATTTGGCATCGTTTTAGAGCAGTAGTTGCATGGTTGATTGATTTTCTGTCAAGTTCAGGTGAGCAAGAAATCATTGAAGAGGCACCGCCGCCACCTTCAATGGAACCAGCCTTTCCCTTTGAGGAACCAAAAGAACCATCTACCATTGCGGAAATTCTAGAGATGATTATGATGTATGTCACGTATATCTTTTTAGTAGCCGCTGTCATTTTTATCTTGCTTTTGTTCGTCAAAAAAACGCGCGTGTGGATCTTTAATGGAATTAAGAAACTCATTCAATTTTTAAAAGAAATTGTCAGTCAAATAATTGTGCGAGAAGAATCTACTCAATATGTTGAGGAAAAAGAAAGTGTGTTTAACTGGCAAGAATGGAAGGATGAACAACAATTAAAGGCAAAAGGATTCGTGAAAAATATCCTTAAGCGAAAACCGAGTTGGAATTCTTTAACGAATCAAGAAAAAGTACGGTTCGTTTTTCGGAAATTCATCCTGCAAGAAATGGACCAAACGAAATTAAAAAAGCATACTACCCCACGAGAAATATTGAATGAAATTAACCGAACTGGGCACGTGGATGAACAACAAATAAAGCAATTAAGAATCGCATATGAAAAAACGAGATATGGTGAACAAGATGTTGATGAACAACTGATTAATGAGATTCACACATTGATTCACAAAAATTAAATAAAGCTACAGGTTGGGAATATAAGGTCTGACTTCCTTTTAACCTACTATAAAATTGTTCAAAAATGAACACTGAATATAGTAGGTGAGGGAGTCAGATCCTTTTTTGTTAAGTCCATCATATTTCTATCAGCATTTTACAAAAAATATTGAAAGAGCATAAAAAGACATTGCTTGGAAATACTTTAAAAGATGGTTTTTTAAATAAATGATGTTAACGATTATATAAAGACATAAAGTGTGGTTGAAAAGCATGGAGAAATCCCTTAAAAAAAATAAAAGAAAAATTACAGAAAGATTAGGAGACAGTGCTGATATTATCATCAGGGAGTTTAAAATTGGGCCACATCCTAAAACGTCTGCTGCTGTTATTTATACAGATGGGTTAACAGATACCCAATCTGTACAAAAGTTTATTATGGAATCACTTTTGTTTGAATTTAAAGTGGAAAATAACCTAAAGGATGATTCCGAAAAAGAAACGGATTCCCTTTTAGAGCAGTTGAAAAATGTCGTTTTAACTGTGGGAGAATTGAAAGAGGTCAATGATCTTGAGGATTTATTAGTCAGTCTTTTATCTGGAAATGTAATCTTACTTTTAGATGGATATGCGGAAGGTTTCGATATAGGTTTAAAAGAATGGGAAAATCGTGGTGTGACAGAGACATCTAGTGAAAGTGTTGTTCGCGGTCCAAAGGAATCTTTCACGGAAAGCATCCGCACGAATACAGCACTTATTCGTCGGAAAATTAAAGATCCAAATTTATGGATGGAAAATAGGGTCATTGGGCGCGTTACAAAAACAGATGTCACGATCATGTATATCGAAGGAATTGTTGATGATGGAGTCGTTGAGGAAGTAAGACGACGTCTGGATAGAATCGACATTGATGGTATTTTTGAAAGTGGTTATATTGAAGAGTTAATTCAAGACGAGGCAATTACACCATTTCCAACACTTTATAATTCTGAACGTCCAGATGTAATCGCTGCGGGAATTCTAGAAGGACGTGTAGCCATACTGGTTGATGGAACCCCCTTTGTTCTTCTAGCTCCAGCATTATTTGTTCAACTATTTCAAGCAGCAGAAGATTATTACGGACGGTCAGGGGTTAGTTCAGCACTAAGAATATTACGTTATGCTTGTTTCATGATTGCCTTTTTGGTTCCATCATTTTATTTGGCCATTACAACTTTTCACCAGGAAATGATTCCAACTGAATTACTATTTAGTTTAATTGCACAGCGTGAACGTATTTCTTTTCCTGCGGTTATTGAAGTGCTTTTAATGGAAATTGCTTTTGAAATTCTACGGGAAGCGAGTTTAAGAATGCCGAAAGCTGTAGGTTCTGCGATCTCAATTGTTGGCACACTTGTCATTGGTCAGGCCGCTGTAGAGGCAGGACTAGTATCTGCAACATTAATTATTGTCGTTTCGATTACGGCGATTGCTTCATTTGTTTTCCCTGCGAATGATTTATCCATTGCAACGAGATTACTTCGTTTTCCACTGATCATCCTAGCATCTACCCTTGGATTATTTGGGATCGTTTTCGGAGTTATTATGTTAATTGTACATTTATGTAGCTTACGTTCGTTCGGGGTACCTTATATGAGTTCGATCGCACCGTATATTAAAGAAAATCAAAAAGATACATTTGTTCGCCTCCCCTATTGGTTAATGTGGACACGTCCAAAATTGATCGGTCGGAAAAACTTAATTAGAAATCAAACACCAAAACCAAAACCGCCAGTATAGGTTATGAAGCCTTCGAGCAGAAGGGAAGTGATCACAATGAAACGGATCATTATCTTATTTTCATTTCTAATATTATTAACAGGATGTTGGGATAAAAAGGAGTTAAATGAGCTAGCCATTGCGGTAGGGTTAGCAATCGATCAAGCTGAAGATGGTTACAAGTTGAGTGTTCAGATCGTCAATCCGAGCGAAGTCAGTCCACAAGCTAATGCAAGTGGGATAACACCAGCCACAGTGCGTTCTAAACAGGGAGAAACAATATACGAAGCCATTAGAAAATTAAGTTTAACAAACTCAAGAAGAATATATACGTCACACCTTCGCTTACTCGTCATAAATGAGGATGTAGCAAAAGAGGGAATTACGGAAGTTTTGGATTTCTTATCAAGAGATAAAGATTTTCGACCTGACTTCTTCATCATGATTGCTAGAAATTCAAAGGCTGAAGATATTTTAAAGGTACAAACGGTAACGGAGACGATCCCTGCCAACGCTTTATACACTTTATTAAAAACATCTAGTGAAATTTGGGGGGAGACTGTGTCAATTAATTTAAGAGAACTATTAGATATGATAGCCATTCCGGGGAAAAGTCCCGTATTATCTGGTATGGAAGTCATCGGCGATTTGAAGGAAGGAGAAACAAAAGCGAATACTGAAACAACTGATTCACTTGCAAAATTTAATTATTTAGGTTTAGGGGTGTTTCATAAAGATCAATTAGTCGGTTGGTTAAATGAAGAGGAAGGAAAGGGATATAATTATATTACTGACAAAATCAAAAATACGGTAGGAAGTATTGCGTGCCCAGAGGAGGGGGAGATGTCAATTGAAGTGATGCGTTCAAAAACAAAACAACGGGCAAAAATGGATGCCAGTGGCAAACCTAAAATAGAGGTTCATGTACGAGCAGAGGCTAATATTGGCGAAACAGATTGTTCGTTTGATTTAACGAATATTAAAGAGATAGATGAGTTGGAAAAGAAAGTTGAAAAGGATATTACTGATATCATTGATAAAACAGTTCATAAGGTGCAGGAAGAGTACAAGACCGATATATTTGGCTTTGGAGAAACGATATATCGTACTTATCCCAAAGTATGGAATGAAATTAAAGAAGAATGGCGGGAACATTTCGCTAAATTAGATGTGCAAGTAAAAGCGAAAGTAGACATTAAACAATTAGGGATTATTGGAAATCCACTCAAACAGGACGTGGAAGGACATGAATAAAATGTACGTGATCATTGGTGTTTTGTTTGTTTCCCTTGTGATTGTTTATATTGAATTACCTTCAATAAAAGAAAGGAAACTTAAAAGGGAAATATATTCATTTGTATGTTTTCTGTTGATTGGTATAGGGCTAAATATGGTGAACGGTCTACATATCAAGTTTCCGAATCTACTTGATTGGCTAGCGATTGTCTATAAGCCAGTTCGTCAACTTATGTTTAACTGATCTAGGTAAGGAGCATTGATGCAAAATGGCTCAAAAGGAAATGATAAGTATCCATCAATTCACGGTACTAGTTATACTGATTACAATTGGTGATGCTATTTTGGTTTTACCAGCTATTGTTACAGAATTTGCTAAACATGATGCTTGGCTTTCTACAATATTAGCCCTAGCCTTTGGGTTATTGATTGTTTATTTGTTTTTAGTAGTAGGAAGTTTTTATCCAAAATTAAATTTGATACAATACACTGTTAAAATATTTGGCAAATGGTTTGGTTCTATTGTCTCCCTTTTTTTCCTTGGTTATTTGTTTTTATCGGCTTCCGCACATGTACGTGAGTTAGGTGACTTTATTACAACACAAATACTACCACAAACACCGATCCAAGTGATCCATTTTATGTTCATCTTCATGATTATCATGGTTGTACGTAGTGGACTTGAACCGATTGCACGTACTGGGGAACTCCTTTTTCCAATCGTATTTTTCTTTTTAATGCTTTTATTTGTCCTTGTCTTACCCAATGTCCATATGAATTGGATACAGCCAATGTTAGCCAATGGAATAAAGCCGCTATTAAAAGGAACCTTAGTTGCTACAGCATTTCCTTTTATGGAATTAGTCGTTTTTTTAATGATCCTTCCGAGTATGAATGTACAAAAGAAAATAAGGAAGGGATTTTTTGTTGGTACGATCATAGGTGGGGCTGTTCTCGTTTTAGTTGTTTTATTATGTATTTTAGTCTTGGGTGAATCAACAACATCGAGAAATATATATCCAACCTTTGCATTGGCAAGGGTAATTCATATTGGGCAGGCTATTCAAAGAATTGAAGGTATTATTGCTATTATATGGACAATTACTACGTTTTTGAAAATATCGTTGTACATATATGCGCTTCATATCGGATTGGTTCATTTATTGAAGTTGGAAGAATACCGAATCTTGACATTTCCAATTGGGATGATTTTATTTGCTTCATCCATCCTTGTTTCACCAAATATTACTTATTTTTCTAATATGATTGCTTATTATTGGCCTTTTTACGATTTAACGGTTGCCGTATTTTTGCCATTACTATTAATGGGTGTGTTCTTTATTCGAAAAAAGATCGACTCTCTTAGTGCGCTAGATAGACAATAGAAAAAGTTAAAAAAGTAGAAAGAAAACATTTCAGTAGATTATTTCAATGGTCTATTTGAATATATAAGGTGTTTGGATTCATTTTTCGGAGATTTTATCAAATGGAGGATCAAACCCATTTGAGTATTCGCAGAAATTATAATCTTTCCCCCTTATTGAATTATTTGCGCATGCATTATGATGAGGATATTAGTCTGAAAGAAGCGGCTGACATGGTGAACTTGACCCCCAATCATCTGAGTGAATTTCATAATTACCAAAATCAGACGATTCGGTACTGTATGTAGTTAAGGACGGTTCAACGAAACTACATATAGTACCGGATTGGCTATAAATCCGTATTATGAAATTCACTAATCTATGTAAAGTTTTTAAGCGAGTAACAGGAAAAACTTTAATTGAATACACCCATCATCTCCGGATCAATGAGGCGGAGAGATTACTCCTTGAAAATGATGATCCGATATCAGAAATTGCCGAACAAGTTGGTTTTGGTAGTATGACCTATTTTGGAAGGGTGTTTAAACGGATCAAAAATATGTCTCCATCAGAGAGAAGAGATCATTTGTGACTATGACAATGTTTTTTTACGATATTCAGTGGGAGTCAGAGATGTTTGTTTCTTAAATGTTCGGTAAAAATGTGGCAAACTATTAAATCCACATTGTTCAGCAATTGTAGCTATTTTCATGTTGCTATTCACTAATAAGTCTTTTGCCAAATGAATTCTCTTGACCATAATATAATTAGATACAGTCATCCCAACTAATTGTTTAAAGACTCGGCTT
>Ga0209487_1000149_pt1 | contig 64056 bp, 56 predicted proteins | sample Poulit2012_FD_187524 | JGI IMG/M metagenome (GOLD analysis project Ga0209487, IMG submission 187524) | Agricultural soil microbial communities from Georgia to study Nitrogen management - Poultry litter 2012 (SPAdes) (version 2) | ecosystem: Environmental > Terrestrial > Soil > Agricultural land...
ATCTCGGTGAGCACGCTGTCGCGGTTGGAGTCAGGTCTGCGCCGTCCAACGCTAGAGCAGCTCCTCCCCCTGGCCCAGTTTTATGGGATCACGCTGGATGCCCTGGTCAATGCCCCGCGCACCGCTGACCCACGGGTTGACCTGCGCCCGGTGTCCGGTAAGGACGGGGCCGTGATCATTCCACTCACACAGCACCCGGGCGGCATTCAGGCCTATAAGTTTGTGTTACCCACCCGCACGACGCGGGCTGAACTGCAGTTACACTCGCACGCCGGCTATGAGTGGGCCTATGTGCTCAACGGGACCTTGCGGGTGATGCTGGGTGACCGGGATATGGTGCTACACGCCGGGGAGGCCGCCGAGTTTGATACCCGATCCCCGCATTGGTTTGGTGCCACCGCCGAAGGGCCGGTCGAGTTCTTGAGCCTCATTGGCCGCGAGGGCCAGCGGGCGCATATCTGGCACGGGTAAGCCGCGCTAGACTTTGATTTTCTGTTGGGTCGGGAAGGCGCGCCGGGTCAGCGGATCACAAAACACCAGGATGATGATGCCCACCAGGCCGATCGTACCGGTCAGCAGGCGCAGTTCCAGCAGCGGGATCCATTGCGCAACGGATAGTTGATCGACGACTCCGACGACGATCAGCACCGTGACTAATAGATACAGCAACGATGAGGCCCATCCGGTCCACCGGCCCGTGATGGCAAACAGCGGCAGCACCCACAGGATGTACCAGGGCTGGAACACCGGTGCGACCAGGATGGCCGTCGACAGCGCCAGGGCCGCCGAAAAGATCGGGTGTTTGGGGCGCGGCAATAGGGCCAGCCATGCGGTTACCGCAGCGATGGTGAGGGTCCCTAAGCTGTAGAACATCTCGGCGACCGGTTCGATACCGGTATGCCAGATGAGATCGACCACCCACCCCAGTGCCAGACCGATCAGGCCAAATGGCGCATATGGGAAGGCGGCTGAGCCGGAGGTCATCATCGCCGGGACCCAACCGAACCACAGCCCGGTCACCGCCCCAAATAACGTGAGAATAATCCCGACCACAAGCACGGATTGCACCCAGACTCTGGTCCGGGCCCGATAGGACATTTTGTCACCACGCCGCCACAAAAGCAGCATGCCCGCAAACGGTAGCACCAACACGGTCAGCGGTTTGACCGCGATCGAGCAGGCCAGCAGGATAAAGCCCAACAGGATGCGGCGGCGTTTGTGGTCTTGCCAGTTGGGATTGACAAAGTACAGGCCCGTCAGCAGCAGGCCCAGCATTAGGGTGTCGTTGTGGGCACCGGCGATCATGTAGAGCCCGAACAGCGGGTTGGCGATGAAGATCCATTGGGCCCAGTCACCGCGGGCGCCGAAGCGGCGGGCTAGCCGGGGCACGGCCCACACGCACATTGCCATCCCGCCGACGAAGATGGCCCGGAAGATCATGACGGCCCATTCGGGCCCGCCATCGGTCACAAACCAGATGAGTTGTGACAGCAGCAGAAATGCCGGGCCGTAGGGCGATGGGGATTGGGCCCAAAGCGAGTCAGCGCCGGTCATGAACCAGCCGGGTAGCGACGACACTCCTTCGCCGTAGGGATCTAATCCGGCGTGCAGCAGCCGACCCTGGGCCAGGTAGGAGTACACGTCACGCGACAAAATGGGAAAGCTAAACAGCAGCGGGATGGTCCAGTAGCGGATGGCCCGGTTGATCACGGTCAGTTTGTGGTCGTGGATGCGGTGCTTGCGCGCGGATCCCTTGGCGCTACCTAGATGCTGGCCGTCGTCGCCCATCGTATAGGGCAGTTGTAGGGCTTGGCCCAGCCGCAGCCAGGAGCGCACCAGCAGAATACCGCCGGTCACCAGAGCGACCGCACACACGATCACGCCGGGGGTCCACACGCGCAATGGGTTCAGGATCGTGGTGCCGGCAAACCAGGAATTTTGGGCCGAGGGTAGCCAACCTACGCCCCAGGACGCGATCATGATGATGACGGAGGCCACCAGTCCCACGCGGATGTGGTGGCCGGGGTCGGTGTCGATGCGCGAGGGGACGTAGGTTTTGGTCATACCTCCTCCGAATCCTCGACGGCACGCGATTGTTTCCACCGCCGGTATGACAGCACCGCACGGCGCACAGATTGTCGTACATGCCATTCGTTTCGGAACATCGGCGAGGTCCAGGGATCATAGAACAACACCCACAGGCCCACCAGGATGGACAGTACCCACGATAGGGTTTGCATCCACCCGCCGATTTCTAAAAACTGCCAGATATACAGTTGGTCGCCGGCCCCATAAGCGGTGAAGAATACGACCGTGAAAATGACCCACCGCAGTTGCCAGTTCGACCGGATCCCCAGGATCACAAAAAGCGGCAGTAACCACAGCAGGTACCAAGGGTGAATGACCGGTGACAGCACGACGATGGCGGCAAACGACCAGGTTGCGCGGGCTAGGATTTGGTCGTAGGTCCCTACAAACATCAGGACGAGCACGATCAGTACAGAGAGTACCCGTCCGGCCAGACGCACAAGGGGCATGACCCATTCGCCGTCGCCGGCGCCCAATTCGACCACGGCGACTCGGAGCAGTTCTCCCCCGGCGCCGACCGGTGACCACCAGCTCCAGATCGATCCGGTGCCGGCGATAACTTTCACCCAATCCAGTCCGTACCCGTTCAGCCACCCAACGCCCAGCATGATGACGACTGTGATGCCCAGTGTGATGAACCAGTACCAGAAGATTTTCAGCCACGACGCGTTGCGGCCGGCCCACCACAGCCCGATAAACGGCAGCAGCACAATCGAGATGACCTTCATACCTATCGAGATGGTCATCAGCAACACGGCCAGCAGACCGCGCCCCCGCCAGACCGCGTAAATGGCCGCGACCATGAAGCCGACCATCAGGGAATCGTTGTGCCCGGAGGCGACAAACGAGATGATGAACAGCGGGTTGGCCGCAGAGATCCATTGGGCTCGGGCCGGATCCCAGCCGCGCATTTCGGCCAGTTTTGGCACGTAGTACATAATGAGCGCGACGCCGCCCACCGAGACCAGCCGGAACAGGAAAATGGCCGCATCGGGTTGGTCGGGACCGGTCAGGCCGACGATCGCGGCTTCGATCCACAAAAACATCGGCCCGTAGGGGGTCGCGTCTTCGGCCCACATGGTGTCAGTGCCCAGCTGAAACCAGTTGGGCAGATTCGAGATTCCTTGGGCGTAGGGGTTTTGCCCGGCCAGCACTTGGCGTCCCTGGTTGAGGTAGGCCAGCATGTCGCGCGAAAAGATCGTCAGGGCAAATAATTGCGGTAGCGACCAGATCGCTACCGCCCAATTCGTGATGCGCAACCCGCCTGGGGCAAATTCATATTTGCCGCGATACTCTTCCGCCGGACGTCGAAGCACCCGCCCGAGTCTTAGCCAACCCCAGATCATGCCCCATGCGCCAAGTGTCAGCAGTACGGTGCCAATGGTCACACCGAGTTCAGTGGTCCGAAACGGGGCGAGCCATTGTGCGGAGTTGATACCTGAATTCGCCGCGACCCAACCGACTGACCACGAGCCAATGGTGAGCACCACCGAGCCCAAAAACCCGACGACAATCGCGGGCCAGGCATGCATCTTCGTGCCACGACGGGCATTTTCCAAGGTGGTCATCAACAGCTTTCACTCGGTCAATTTGATATCAATGACGTTGGGCATAAATGTATCACCGGAGATCGGTAGGCTAAACTTCGACACCTTAGCGTAGGAGAAATACCTTGGAGAACACCAAAACCCCAGAACCATTCGAGCCGGCCTCAAAAGCGTCCAAAGATCAAGATCGTAACCTGGTGTGGCTGGATGCCGAAATGACCGGCCTCTATCCGGGCGTGGACGCCCTGGTCGAAGTGGCCATCATTATCACCGACGCGGACCTGAACATCCTCGACGACGGTATCGATATCATCATCAAACCACCCGCAGCGGCCGTAGAGCAGATGGACCCGGTGGTCGTGGAGATGCACCGCAACAATGGACTAGCCGAGCAGTGGGCCAACGGCGTCAGTGCCGCGGAGGCAGAGAAACAGTTACTCGACTACGTCAAGAAGTACTGTCCAGAACCGCGCACGGCACTTCTTGCCGGCAACACGGTTGGTCAAGACCAGCGGTTTCTCTTTGCGGAAATGCCCGAGCTCGCCGCACACCTGCACTACAGGATCGTTGACGTCTCATCAATCAAAGAGTTGGCCAAACGGTGGTATCCCCACGCCTATGAGAAGGCCCCCGAGAAGCTTGGGAACCACCGCGCACTGGGTGATATTACTGATTCGATCAACGAACTGCGCTACTACCGCGAGGCCATCATGGTCCCTCCCCCGGGCCCAACCGTCGATGAAGCCCGCAAGATTCGCGACGAACTGGTGCTCTACGTTGAGCCGGAACTCGTTCGGGACCAAGATTAGGCAAAATTTAAAAACTGGGCTATAGTAGAACGCGTTGCCAAATGGCAATCACCTACGAGCCTGAGCTCGTGATGGTGGGTGTAGCTCAGTCGGCAGAGCGTCTGGTTGTGGTCCAGAAGGTCGCGGGTTCAATCCCCGTCACTCACCCCGATGTCCTGAGTCGCGACATCGTTGACAGATGAGTCGCGACATGGATGACAAAAGCTCTGGAAGATTTTCTTCCAGAGCTTTTGTGGTTTCTGCACTGGGTGGGGGTTCACCCGGTGAGGGGTTTACGCCAGACTGGTGGCTGGTAGTTTTTGGTGGCGTCCAGGTGGTGTTCGGTCAGGATTTCTCCGGTGTCAGCATCTGAGGTGGTGACGTGGTCATCCAAGATTGTTCGCGCTATGAACTCGAAGACCTTCCGCACCGCATTCTTAGCTGGTGGGGGAGCTACAGTTCAGTTGTGCCCATTAATATTTGGCATATTGAGAAATCTTTCGAGCCGGCCCCAAGCGGTCAGGCATATACCACGGGAGACCTAAGTCTTGCTGTGCATGAGCTCGGTTGGTTATATGCACAAGCAGTAGGTGTGTTCCTGGAGCGTTACGAGCTTCTAGAACCGATCGAATCAGACAGGTGCATACAGGTGGCGAGGTCCTAGGTGCGAGTGTGAACAGCAGCCAAACTTAGGGAGCTCTTGCGGACAGGTAGCGTCATCCATTCCGTTTGGTTAGAGAATCAATTGGGGTCCATCATTCGAGTTTATCTATCGGCTGCTGCTTGTGCTCGCGTACACGAGCATGCTCTGCAAGGTAAGTGGCCAGTTGCCCTTCCGGCGAGTCGGGTCTTGGGGATGTGATTCGCTGAAGGTCTACGCGAACTGGAACGCCATAGGCGGTCAGCTTATAAGTCGGAAATGCATCCGGCTTCTCTAAATCAATAACCCGTGCTGAGGATATGTACCATCGTGGGCTTCTCCCGTCCTTGCGGTCGGGGCTTCTGCGCCAATCCGCGTCTGTGTAGAGAAGGTTTCCGAGAGTATTGGAAAAGCAGACCACATTATGTCGATCACGCTGTGCTGTCTTCCATTCTGCATGGCTTCCTTCTACGCGCTCCTGGATACTTGCACCCCAAGTTATACCCTTTGTTTCACGCGCGAACCTTGTTGGGTCTGCGATCGGTTCTGTGGGACTGCAGTGAATGCCTAGTATTTTTGTAGGCATTACCTGAGTTGATAGTTCTTGAACCGTAGATAATTCCATGACGGGAAGATCAGGCCCATGTTTATATAGTTGCAGCCTGGAGTAGGCTTTTTGGAGCCTTTCCGCATTCTTTGGGCCGTGTTTTGTGAGTAAGGACATACTCTCACGAATCAGGCCAGCGGCTTCCTCTTCAGTTAGGGCGGATGCGCGCTCTTCGAGGAGCGCGCGAAATGGGTAAGGAATCTTGTCTTTGGCCATGGTTGCCTTTCAAATCGTTACTAGCGAACCTAATCCCTCGGAGGGATTATAAGATTTCATGGTACTCATACATTATGATTTTGTACACCCCCCACTAATGCATTTTGATAACCCCTTTAATATCTGTTAATTAGGGGGCGTGGACTTTCTTGCGACAATGCCCCTGCGAGTTGGGTTCGCTCTCTAGTGTTAGGCGCCCCCTCCTAGGGGATCCTCGATTCTGTGAGAGCTCAGTTCTAGGTGTGCCTGTTCTTACAGCTGATTTGGGCAACATCCGCGTCGGACGTCAAGCTTGTCTCTGCGCGCTAACGCAAGTCAGCTGTCAGTGCTGACTGAAGGAACCTTGTAGCATTGCTGTGGTCGATTGCGAGAAGTTTTCCCTGAAGGGGAGAAAATTGAAGTATCGGATGAAGCAATCGCCGAAGTTGTGACGGTACTACAACCTTGGTCCCTCATCGTTGGGTATGAAGACGCTGACGATTGAGATGTTATGGGTGTTGCCTACGAGCAGTACACTCATAGAAATCTCAAGAGCCAGCGCGGCCAATTTTTCACGAATAGGCTGATTGTCTTGGCCATGGTTACTATGGTCAATCCTCAAATTGGTGAGAAAATACTTGATCCAGCGGGTGGTTCAGGTGGGTTCGTAACCGCTGCATTCCGACACGTACGACGCGCCATTTTCGGATTAACCCAGCCCGCCAGGCAGCAGCGAGAACGTCAACTCGCAGAAGCTAAGAACGATATCTTCTTGTCCGAAACATCACCGAGACTCGTCAAAATCGCAAAAACTGCGACGCTGCTAAACGGCGATGGACAAGCCGGGATGACTCAAGATGCTCGCTGGGGATAGGGCGGGATTTTTATTCATGTCTTGACCTCCGTATCAGGAGTGGTGTGAGGTGAGCTGGAATAATGCGAGCGGGGCCTATCTTTACACTGTGCCACAGTATTTGAACAGGATTGACCTGCGATGACGGCAGCACTGTGGCGGCCCCAGGGTTATTACCTTAGGGCCGCCGCGGTGCTCTCTCGCGTTAGGCTGTTGCCTCAACCCTGCTGCAAGACTTCCACCTCCCGTTACGATATGGAGGACTATAGTCCCGGAAGGTTTTATGCCGAGGCTTCAGGTATCTTCGGGGCTGTTTCAACTGTGCAGCCAGCGGTATCCTCGGTCGCGAACCCGTTTGATTTCTCCACCATCGCAGCGACGATGGTGGAGAAATTCGTTAGACGTTGAGGTGAGCGACTATTGGGTGGGCGCCACCTCCTCAGGTTTCGGGGTGTGTGACCTGGCGGTGAGGCCGATTGCACCACCGACGAATGCATACACGGCCAAAGCTACCGTGAGCCACACAGGTTGTCCTATGTCAGCTGCCGCAAATCCCACCTGGATAGCACCGATAAGCACACCGACGATCGCGTAGGCTGCATAAATGCTTTTACGCCAGCGTGCCGGAATATATTCTTTGATAAGCGTTTCTGTCATGACGTAACCTCCTCAGTAGTACTTGCGTTGTGAATTTAGGTAGTGCTGCAACCCCTTTACGGTTAGGGATCCGAAGTCGCCGTCGATCCAACCGTTGTAGTGTCCCCGGTCGCGAAGAAAGCGTTGGAGGGCTTTGATGGTTGCTGGTCCGCGATCACCGTCAATGATGTAGCCGGTGCCGTAGTATCCGACGTTTTTGAGCCAGCGCTGTTCGGCCTTTACAGACAGGGGCCCAAAGTCTCCATCGATAAGCCCCCGGTAGTTGCCAACATTGGCGGGTGCCAGAAGCCGTTGGTAGGCACGGCGAGTGACCGGGCCGAAGTCGCCATCGACATACAAAGGATTATCAGGCCATTCGAGGCCGCCCGGGTCACTTGGTGCTGATCCTTCGCCTTGGTGGTCCGAGTCGACCCCGCCACCTCCGCCAGCTAGCTCATCCAAGCGGTATAGGTTCCACCGGCCGGGGCAGGCTGTGGCGACATGGTCGGAATGCGCCTCTAATGGCAATGGGCCGTGTTCATTGCGAATTTGTCGAATGCGTTCGGCGGCCGTTGCATAATCTCCATCAGATGCTTCTGGTCGGAGTTCTAAACCGATGGTGCGCGGATTCGCCGAGCGTGCGTGCCATGCCGTGTTTTGGTGGTCGATGAGCAGGGCTACTTTGCCTGCTTCAATGACTTCGTGGGCTGACGAAGTGCCATTCGGTCGGGAGAGGTAGTTGGCGACGGCCTCGAAGTCCTGACCGTCTACACCCCAGTGGTGAATGACGATCGCCTCGATGGTCCGCTCTACCCCGTAGTAGTCCAGCGTCTGGGCCGGCGTGTGATAATTACTGGATCGAATGTCTACGACTTCGTAGTTACCCGAGGGCATAAGGTTGGCAGGAATCACAGGGTGATCGGTACCCACTCGGATGCCCTTGGATTCCAGCCAGGTCTTAGGATCAATCCAGCCCGGGGCGCCCCAGCTAGGAGCAGCATTAATCGGGCGGTCATGATTTTGAGCCACACCGAAATGTAAGTGAATTGCAAAATGATTCTCTCCATTTGCGCCGCTGCCGCCCATGATGCCGATCTGTTCCCCGGCTTTCACCTTTTGACCTTGCCTGACGCTATAACTTGCCAGGTGGCCAGAGTAGGTGCGCATCCGGTCGCCACCTATAACACCATGGTCGATCCATACGAATCGGCCAGAGTGGTAGGGGATGCGGTCAGTGGCGCGCCCATAGCCGTACCCCACGGCGCTGACGGTGCCGTCAGCCACAGCAAAGACGGGGACACCGGTCTGGCCCGGTGTTGGGGGCGCCCAATCAGCCCCAGCATGCAACGTTCCGTTGCGTTGGCCGAAGCCGGAAGTGTAACGGCAGTCTTTTGGCAGTGGTGTACTAAAAATAGTCATGGTTATTTAACCTCTCTGTTGTATGCGTTGGTTCGTTTGGAGTCTGTGTTGTCGATCGATTCAAGGACTCGGGGATTTGGTAAAGGTTTCCTCTGGTACGGGGTTTGACTAGCTATGAGTGCTCCTCCTTTAGGGCATGAAAAAACCGCCTGGGTTCAGGCGGTTGGGCTTGTTGTGTAGTTTTAGTTAGGTGTCGTCTGGGGGAACTTCTGGGAGTGCTTCTTGGGGCACGTGCCAGTCATCTACTGCGGCGCGCCGCGTTTCCCAGATGATGTCTTTGTAACGTTGTTTGCGGTTGTAGTGCTTCTCGGCTTGCTCCTTGTAATAGTCGCGTTCTTCGATGATCTTTTGCATTTCAGTCTTGCGGCGGCGACGTGCTTCTTTAGCCATCGACCAGAGCTGCTGTATGATCCAGCCAACCGCAAGCATGAGCGCGCCTACAACGGTGTTTGAGATGGCGAAGTCCATCATGCCGGACCTCCTAGCGGTCGGTTGTCGCCTTGGATGGGACACAGGCTCTAGTCGAGAGTTCACGTGTTGCTCATCAGTGTGAACTCAAACGCGCAGTGCTCGTAGCGCTTGCTGGAAGAAGAGTGCCGTTGCTTTCACGGGGTGAACTAATTTCAGGTTTCTTTGCGATCATGTATTCCTCCTTATGTTTCTGGGACGAAAAATCTTGTGTCATAGTCGTTCAGTGATTTCAGGTCGGCGTTTAAGGTTCCATATTGCTTCTTTCGATGTGGGATCTGAGATGTTGGGGGATCGGCGAACAAATGTAGCGGCGGACGGCCAGATTGCTTCGTGCCAGCCCGGTGGCAAGTTTGTTTTTGAGACAGCGGGATCTCGGTACACTTCTCGAGCCATCCATTGAGCATCACGTCTGGATAAACGACGTTCTGCACGTAGATACGCCACTATCTCAGGGAGTGGAACAGTGTTGTTTATAACTGTCCTGATTGCCTTGGTCGAACATTCGCTCGGCGGCCTGGAGTTCGTTCTCCCACTCATGGAAAACGCTTATAACCTCTTGTCATTGTGGACATGGTTTCGAATACCTCATAGAGTTATCTTTTGTTGCTTACAGATATAAGTAAACATAAGTCTCAGCAAATGTCAACCAGGGAGGAAAGGTTCCCTTGCTCGTACATACCCGCGTTCGCCAGCTATGGGAAACCGACGGGCTTGGACTGTTGTTTCGTTTAGTTATGTTTAGTCGTATGATGGCCCCATGAGTAACCAACTAAGCGCAACTCAGAGAAAAATCGTGACGCTGGCGAAGATTGAGCGGGGTTCGGCGACCCGCCAGGACTTCTTCGGCGATGAAAGTCGTATCAGCTTTGGCACTTACTCGAACTTTGAGTCTGGCTCGCGCTGGCCACGGCCGGGAAACCTTCGAGTCATAGAAGATCTTCTCGGTTGGAAACCTGGAGTGATCGACGAAGCTCTCGCCAGCGGTCTTGCTGCGGGTGATCTCACCTTGGATCACATGCGAGGCAAGAGGTCCTTTGGTGCCAGAATGTCCATTCAAGACTTCACGAACCAAGAGTTTTTCGCTGACCTGCCACGGCGTGTTAAGGAGATAGAAGACCTGGCGTACAAGCTCGAAACGTACACGCTGGCCGCATCAGATGACCTGGGCGGGAGCGCGCCCGACCAAATCGAGGAGTCCTAGCGTGTCCGTGGGTCATGCCACGGTAGGTATATGGTTGAAGATCTATGGATTGCGGAGCTGTGCGTAGACGTTGTAGAAATGACCATGTCACACCTGTACGGCGCCTATCTGCATCAGCATCGTGTCATTTTGCTCAATGATCGGCTTGCACCAATCCAACGGCGCTCAACCTTGATGCATGAGCTGGGACATGCTTACTACGGGCACATCGACTCAACTGCACGAGCTGAGCGTGAAGCTTCCGAATGGGCTGCTCGGCAGCTGATTCCGGGCTGTGAGTTTGAACGACTGTCGAAAGTGTACGACAGTCCGGTTGCAATAGCGCACGAGTTGGGTGTGTTGCCCAGGGATGTCATCAACTATTCGACGTGGTTAACACGCGCCCGGTTGGTGAATGCTTCTCAACAAGACGAGGTCTCGGATGAGTAGCCGAATTTCAGGTGGGTTGCTAGGTTATAGAGATGACTGAACCATGTGTGTACGGGCGTACTGTTGATCACCAGACGCGGTGCGTGCACTACGCAACAGTCCGCGATATTGTGGCGCTAAAGTTTGGGTGTTGTGAGCGGTACTACCCGTGTTTTCAATGCCATGATGAAACGGCTGACCACCCGCGTCAGCCCTGGCCTAGCCATCGTGATCATGAGCCCGCAGTCCTATGCGGGCTGTGTAAAACAGAACTGCTGATAACTCAGTACATGGATGCAGAGCACTGCCCGTCATGCGGGTCTGCGTTTAATCCAGGATGTCGTGCCCATTACGAGATGTACTTCGAGACGCCAAGCACTGAAGCATTCGGGGATTCTCGGGGGAGCGCAGCAGACTAGACACGTGTAGTCATCGAGGTATGCAGTCGTTTCTGCAGCTTGGTCGATGGGATGTCACGGTGTAATCGCAGGGCACGCAGGGCGATAACGATCGCCACGATGTCCACCACCTCTTGCATCAGCGCCCCGAGGGTGGCGGGCAGGTAACCGAAGGCGGCAATCGTCATGAGCCCAACGGAAACAGCCATGCCGAACCAAATGGACTGCAGCGCAATGGCCACGGTCCGTTGTGCAATATGAACAACATCAGCCAGGCGGGCGAAATTTTCTGACGTAATGACCGCATCGGCGGATTCCGACGCAGCAGTAGCACCGCGGGCGCCCATAGCGATACCGACGTCAGCAGTGGCCAGGATCGGTGCATCGTTGATACCGTCACCGACCATCAAGGTTGGTTCCGGCAACCGCTGGACCACTTCCACCTTATCGGTGGGGGTCATCGAGGAATACACCTGATCGGGCTGAAAGCCAATTTCTTGGGCAATGGCGTGAGCGGTGTCAGCCGTATCACCGGTGACCATCACCATGTGGTCGACTCCGTTGGCGCGAAGCCATTCCAACGTTGCCGTCGACGTTTCCCGCAGCGGATCGGCCAGCACGATCACGCCCATGAGTTGGTCATTTTTGGCAACGTAGACAGCCGATTCGCCAGCATCCAGGGAAGTTGCTTCAACGTCATGAACAACTTGTGCGATGAAAGATGACTTACCCACCCGGATCTGATGCCCTTGGTCGGTCGTGGCTGCGATCCCGTTGGTTGCTATTTCCTGAGCGTCCTCGACCCTGACGAGCTCGACCTGCTCTTGGCGAGCATATGCCACGATCGGTTCAGCAAACACATGCACGGAGTACTGCTCGGCCGAGGCTGCTAATTGGAGGGTTTCTTTGGAAGAGCCGCAAACCGGCACAATTCGCGCGACCGTTGGGGTGCCTTGGGTGAGCGTGCCGGTCTTGTCGAAGGCCGCTGATTTCACCTTCGACAAGCGCTCTAGCGCACCGCCATCTTTGACAATCACATTGGCCCGGGCAGCAGATGACATGCCACCCATAAATGACACCGGTGCGCCGATGAGTAGCGGACAAGGCGTGGCCACCACCAACACTTCGGCGAAACGGACGGCATCTCCGGAGTACCACCATGCGACGCCAGCAACAATTAAGGAAATAACAGTAAATGGTACGGCGTAGCGGTCGGCAAGGCGCACCATTGGAGCACGCGAGTCGACGGCTTCTTCGACCAGCCGCACAATCTTAGAATAATGTGAGTCCTCGGCCGTGGTGGTGGCGCGCATCCGAAACGTCTCAGTAGTATTGACCGTCCCCGACGTGATGTCATCTCCGGTGTGTTTGCTGACCGGGAGTGCTTCACCGGTCACTGACGATTCGTCCAGTGCCGCGCGCTCGGAAAGTAGGTGGCCATCCACGGGAACTACTTCGTTGCCTCGGACCACGAGCAAATCGCCCACCTCGACGTCAGCAAGGTTCACCCGATCGATCGTCACACCGTCCGAGCGCAACACATTTGCAAAGGTGGGACGTCTGTTAATGAGGGCATCCAATTCACGTGACGCTCGCCCCGCGGCCATATCTTCAAGAGCTTCTCCACCGGTGAGCATCAGCGCAATAATGAGCCCCGCGAGGTATTCTTCGACGGCGAGCGTAGCTATCATCGCGACTACTGCAAGAATGTCTAAGCCCCATTGACCTGCCTTGAGAGCTTTGAACATATCGATTGCTGTGAAGATGATCGTGATACCGATAACCACGTAAGCTACGAAAGCCAATTGCGCCGACATATCAGCGAAAAAGAAGATAACGCCCGAGATGAGGCCAGCGACAACGAGCAAAACGACAGGGTGTAGTAAGGGATGCTTCAGTAACTGATTGCGCTGGCTCATATTTGCTGATGATGTCTCATCTGCTCGAGATTTTCCACCAAGGTAAGCCGAACCTAAATTCCAAAAGAGATGCAGTTAATCATACGGTGTGATATAAGTCAAATACATGTTTGTAGGCGATCACGCGGTTTAGTCCGCTATGGAAAGTGTAATTGAGCCTTCAACTGAACAAAGTTGTTCGCTATTAGCGCATCGAGCGCCTTCGGAAAGTCATTCCTATTTGAAACTCCCAGGGCATCTCGTGGGGCTGAATGGGTTACTATCTCCCGCAAAGGAGTGGTGTACATCATCAAAAGTTACTAACGTGGCCAGAGTTTTACGCTTATTTTGTGATGCTACTCACGAGAAATTCCGGTTCTCGTGCGCGAGTGAGTAATTTTCTTCTACTTGTCAACCTCAAATATCACTTCCTGATAACAGGCTGAGTGAAATCTGTAATTGCCGTGTCAATCTTGTTAGCGTGTCTAGAAGAGGTTGTGTCTACTGTCTCGAATGTTGTCCGTCTTCGGAAGCATGACGTAGACCGACCTATATTTATTTCGTGAACAAAGAATCCAGGACGTGAGGAGGAGCTCACCCGTCACAAGGTGACGGTGGGTCAAAGTACCATGAGCGAACCAAACACAGCTCAGCCCGTCATACGGGCGAGGAATGTCTATAAGATATTCGGTCGACGTCCCGAAGCTATCGTAGAACGCTTGAAAGCTGGCGAAACCCGCCAAGACGTTGAAGCAGATGGGACCGCCGCGGTTATCGACGCGTCCTTCGATGTATACCCGGGCGAGATTTTCGTCGTCATGGGCCTATCCGGGTCGGGTAAGTCCACCGTCATCCGAACCTTGAATGCTCTGCAGCCTGCCACGTCGGGCACCGTGGAAGTGCTCGGTCAGGATCTATCGACTCTGTCGCCCAAAGAGCTCCGCAAAATGCGTGCTGAACACATCTCCATGGTGTTTCAGCACTTCGCGCTGTTTCCCCACTGGACAGTCGCGGAAAACGCTGCCTACAGTTTGGAAACCCAAGGCGTCGAAAAGGAAAAGCGTTACGAACGGGCTAGGGAAGTGCTGGCCGCTGTAGGTCTGAAGGGCTGGGAAGATTCCTATCCCTCTGAACTCTCCGGAGGTATGCAACAGCGTGTGGGCTTGGCCCGTGCCTTGGCTGCCGGTACCGACATCCTCTTGATGGACGAAGCCTTTTCGGCCCTGGACCCGCTGATCCGCCGCGAGATGCAAGACGAGCTTAAACAGATCCAGCGTGATCTGGATCGGACCATCGTTTTCATTACTCACGACCTCAACGAAGCGATGTTCTTGGGCGATCGAATTGCCGTCATGAAAGATGGTGAAATCGTCCAAATTGGTACCCCACTACAGATCTTGTCTGAACCGGCAAACGAGTATGTGGCCTCGTTTACGGCAGATGTTGACCGCGGACGGGTCCTGACCGCTGAAGCAGTCATGGTGCCACAAGAAGAGCTCAGCGAAGCTGATCGGAACGCTTTTGCCCAGAATGCTTTGACGGTTAAACCTGACGCCACGTTGCAAGACATTGTGCCAGTCGTCCTGGAATCCAATGCGCCAGTTGCAGTTGAATCCGAGCACTCTACTGAGCACATCGGCTACATCCGCTTAGCATCACTGTTACGAGCACTCACACCACAGCAATCCGAAGTTGTACCGGGCTCAGGGGAGGCACAATAAATGGAAATACCTGTACCACGTATTCCACTAGGGGACTGGGTTGAAGTCGCCCTCGACTGGCTCTTGGCAGCTCTGGGTGGATTCTTCACATTCATCCGTACGATCCTCGTGCAATCCTACGAACTGCTGTTGTGGGCGCTGACCGCACCCGAGTGGTGGATCGTAACCCTAGTCCTTGCGGCCCTCGGATGGTGGCTGCGCAGCTGGCAACTCGCCCTCGGAACGGTTATCGGGTTCGTTATCATCGTCGGAGTCAACCAGTGGTCGAACGCCATGTCGACCCTCGCGCTGGTAGCTATTGCAACGTTGATTGCCGTTATTATTGCGATCCCGTTGGGTATTTGGGCAGCCAAATCACAAGCCGCTTCCAAAATCCTGCGCCCCCTTATGGACTTTATTCAAACCATGCCTCCCATGGTGTATCTCATTCCAGCACTGGTTATTTTCCGGGTTGGCGTAGTTCCGGGAATGGTCGCAACCGTGATCTTCGCAATGGCTCCGGGTGTGCGCTTCACTGAACTGGGTATCCGTGAAGTAAACCCTGAAGTCGTCGAAGCGGGTAAAGCCTTCGGCTCACCACCCGGAAAGATTTTGCGCCAGATTCAGTTGCCATTGGCTATGCCAACAATTATGGCTGGCGTCAACCAGGTCATCATGCTGTCGCTATCAATGGTCGTGATCGCCGGTATGGTCGGCGCTGGCGGCCTCGGTGGCGAAGTAGTGGCATCGTTGAACCGAATCAACGCGGGGCTCGGTTTCGAAGCTGGTCTCGCAGTGGTAATCCTTGCGATGTACCTAGACCGCCTCACCTCAATGCAATCGAAGGCAAGCCTTCGTTAAGTTGCACAACCATAGAAGCCATTAGAAATTTCGAAGAAAGGAAATCATGACTCTTAGATCACGATTTTTCAAATCCGCTGCCGCAATGTCGGTAGCAGCACTCGCCCTGACCGCATGCGGCGGCGGTGGCGAAGACACCGGTAACGGTGGAGGCGGCGACGAAGCCGCTGAAGGTAACGGCGGCGAAATCACGATCGGTGTCTTCAACGGTTGGGAAGAAGGCATCGCGGCCTCCGAACTGTGGGCCTACGTTCTCGAAGAAGAAGGCTACACGGTAAACCTCGAATACGCCGATCCAGCCCCGGTATATTCCGGCCTGTCAACCAATGACTACAATGTCACCCTGGACGCATGGCTTCCCGTTACCCACGCTGACTATGTCGACGAATACTCCGACGACATCACAGATCTTGGCGTTTGGAATGACGAATCCTCACTCCACTTGGCTGTCAATGAGGACGCTCCAATCGACTCGCTCGATGAGCTGGCCGAGAACGCAGATGAATTCAACAACCAGATCATTGGTATCGACCCCGGAGCTGGCCTGACCCAGGCCACGGAAGAGGATGTCATCCCGACCTACGGCCTCGAAGATATGGAATTCACCACTTCGGGAACTCCAGCTATGTTGCAGGAACTGGAATCTGCTACTGAATCTGGCGAAAATATCGTCGTGACTCTGTGGCGTCCACACTGGGCATACGATGCTTACCCAATTAAGGACCTCGAAGACCCAGAAGGTGCCCTCGGTGACGCCGAGAGCATTCACGCCTTCGCAAACGCAGAGTGGGCTGAAGACGAAGCAAACGCTGAAGTCGTTGGCTGGCTAGAAAACTTCGAAATGGACTCAGAGACTCTGTACTCGCTTGAAAACGAGATGTTCAACGAGAACCAAGATGTCGACGACTACCGTCCAATCATCGAAGAATGGGCTGCCGAAAACCAAGAATACATTGACGGTCTGACAAGCTAGTCGTATACCTCAACTGAAGAACAAGCCGCTGGTTTCCGTCACGGAGGCCAGCGGCTTTTTCGTACGCTACTAGGGCGAACTTTCTGATCTTCGCGAACACCCTGCTACAACCACGACTTGCAGCGCTTGCTGCCCGCTGCGTTGGGCATAATAAACGTAGGGAAGTGAAAGGAACTCTTTGGCAGCACAGCTCACCACGCGACAACGACTACTAGCCGCAGGCTTAACCGCAAACGCGGGATTTGCCGACGGACTATTTTTCATCCATCTTGGTGGCTACTTCGTATCGTTTATGTCGGGAAACTCAACCCGAGCAGCCGCAGCTCTAGCACAAGGTCACATTGGTGAATGGCTGTCCGCATCCTTGCTCATCGTCTCTTTTATCATCGGCGTGATGTTGTCGTCCTTCGCCGTGCGCTTCGGTCCAAAACGATTCCACCCGCCCGCAGAATCCCTGCTTACAGATCAGATAGCACCCCACGGCTCTGCGGTGTGGACCGCGTTTTTCTTGATGCTGCTGGGTGGCATTGCATCTGTCGTGGAACCGCTGCAAGGCTTCGCCCCGTTTATCATTGCTTCCGCCACGGGTGCCATTAACGGTACGTTTACACGCCGTGGGGAAGTGACAGTTGGCCTGACCTACATGACCGGTACTCTCGTGAAGATGGGTCAATCTCTGGCGTCTGCGTTTGCACTTCGGTCGATCGTGTACCTTTCGCGTTTTATTCACTACACACTGCTCTGGGCTGCTATCGCCATTGGCGCACTCCTGGGCAGCCTGGCCTACGTAGTGTTTGGATTGGCATCGGTGTGGCTGTCAGTAGTAGCGATGACCGTCCTGGCAATCATGTTGACTTGGCGGGTCAAAAAGCGCACGGACCGGGTCCAGGACTAAAAAACGTGGGGCCTCACCACCAACAGTGGCAAGACCCCACGAACCGTGAGTAGTAAAACTAGACGCTCATCTCTACTTGTGCTGCTAGGTAGCGGTCATAAGCGGGGAGGGTTAGGAAGTCTTCAAAGTCTTTTGACAATGCTGACTGCGCGAAGAGTTCTTTGGCATCATCGAGACGATCGCCCGCATACCGGGGCAGCGAACCGAAGACGTCCGCAATTTTCTGGCGCACCCATTCTGCGGTGATTTTCTTCGTGGAGCCATCAGCACGGATCGCTGCTGAACCAGCTTCGATCCACTGCCAAATCTGAGACCGCGAGATTTCAGCGGTGGCGGCATCTTCCATGAGCCCATTGATCGCGGCAGCTCCCATTCCGTTGAGCCAAGCATCCATGTAACGTATGCCGACCTCGATGTTGGTTTCGAGTCCGGTTTCGGTAATCTCACCGGTGGTGGCTTGTACGTTGAGCAGTGCTTCCGCTGAGGGCACGACATCCTCACGCTTATTGGTGCGGATCTGATGCTGGGCATCCAGTAGAAGCTCATCGAAGACCCCCATACAGGTTGGTACCAGTCCGGGGTGTGCAACCCATGAACCATCGAAACCGTCGTTGGCTTCGCGGCTCTTATCTTCGCGAACTTTCTGGAGGGCTTGTTTCGTGCGCTCTGGGTTGGATGAATCAGGAATGAACGCACTCATCCCACCAATAGCGGAGGCCCCACGCTTATGGCAGGTGTGCACCAAAAGATCTGTGTAGGCTCGCATCATCGGTTGGGTCATCGAGACGTCGGCGCGATCAGGCAGCACATACTCTGGTCCTGAATCCCGGAACGTTTTGATGATTGAGAAAATGTAGTCCCATCGGCCGGCGTTCAACCCAGCGGCGTGATCGCGAAGCTGATACAGAATCTCTTCCATTTGGAAAGCCGCCGTGATGGTCTCAATGAGAACGGTGGCCCGAATGGTGCCCTGCGGAATGCCGAGGTAGTCCTGCGCTTTGTTGAAGACACAATTCCACCAGCGCGCCTCGAGATGATGCTCTAGCTTTGGCAGGTAGTAGTACGGTCCGCGCCCGAGTTCGACGAGCTTAGCGGCGTTGTGGAAAAAGTATAGACCAAAGTCCATTAACGCTCCGGCCAGTGGCTGGTCATCGATCAGGATGTGTGATTCTTCCAGGTGCAGTCCGCGTGGTCGAACAATGATGGTTGGCATTTGCGCCAGCGCGGGTTTCTTGAGCCGGTAGCGTTTGCCTTGCTCAGAGGTAAAGTCAATATCGTGACGGATAGCGTCGTAGAGGTTGACCTGTCCGTTGACCATATTGGCCCAATAGGGCGATGAGGCGTCCTCGAAATCAGCCAGCCAGCCTTTGGCGCCAGAGTTCAAGGCGTTGATCGTCATTTTGCGGTCGACCGGGCCAGTGATTTCTACTTTGCGATCTTTGAGTCCTGGTGCCAGGGGAGCGACCCGCCATGAACCATCTTCTCGGATGCTGCGGGTGGACTTTTCAAAGCCCAATCCTTCACCGGCTGCCACTCTAGCCCGGGCCTCTTGACGTGCGGCAAGCAACGCGCGACGACGGGGGTCTTGTTTAGTGTGCAGATAGGCCAAGAAATCTAGAGCCTCATCGGTGAAAACGTCACGCTGCCGTGCATCCAGTTCACCGAACACGGTTACGTTGATGCCTTCGGGCGTGGTGTGTTGGATAGTTGGTGATGCCATGGCGGGTGCTCCTTATCTGGTCTAGTGGTTCAGACTAGAACTGTTGTGCTTCGGTCGAGTCGGCCAGCGCGGTGGTCGAGGACTCGGGGTTGACGGTGGTAGAAATTAGATCGAAGTAGCCGGTGCCGACTTCGCGCTGGTGACGAGTAGCCGTGAATCCGTCTTTTTCTGCGGCGAATTCGGCTTCTTGCAGTTCGACGAAGGCCGACATCTGGCGATCGGCGTAGCCCTTGGCCAGATTGAACATCGAGTAGTTCAACGAGTGGAAACCGGCCAATGTGATGAACTGGAAGGTATAGCCCATTGCACCCAGTTCGCGTTGGAATTTCGCGATGGTGTCATCGTCGAGGTTGGCTTTCCAATTGAACGACGGTGAACAGTTGTAGGCCAGCATCTGGTCGGGGAAATCGGCTTTGACGGCTTCAGCGAACTGCCGTGCCACCTCGAGATCCGGAGTGGAGGTTTCCATCCACAGTAAATCGGAGTACGGCGCGTACGCTTTGGCACGGGCAATGGATGGTTCTAAGCCATTTTGGATGTAGTAGAACCCTTCGGAGGAACGCTCACCGGTGAGGAATTTGTGGTCACGCTCATCGATATCCGATTGCAGCAGCGTGGCAGCTTCAGCATCAGTGCGAGCCACGATGATCGATGGTACCCCGGCGACGTCTGCGGCAAGACGGGCGGCATTCAAAGTACGAATGTGATGCGAGGTCGGGATGAGTACCTTGCCGCCGAGGTGGCCGCATTTCTTCTCTGAAGCGACCTGATCCTCCCAGTGCACGCCGGCTGCTCCAGCGACAATCATCGCTTTCATCAGTTCGTAGGCGTTAAGTGGGCCACCGAAGCCTGCTTCGGCGTCTGCCACGATCGGGACCAGGTAATCTTCTACAGACTGCTGGCCCTCGGCCCATTCGATCTGATCAGCACGCATCAGGGCGTTGTTGATACGACGGACGACTTGTGGGACTGAGTTGGCTGGGTAGAGTGATTGATCCGGGTAGGTGTGTCCGGAGAGGTTCGCATCGGCGGCAACCTGCCAACCGGAGAGATAGATGGCTCGCAAGCCAGCTTTGACCTGCTGAACAGCCTGGCCGCCGGTCATTGCCCCCAGCGCATTGGTGAATTCTCCTTTTGGATGCTCACTGGTGAGCTGATCCCAGAGCTTTTCGGCACCGCGTTGAGCCAGTGTATGTTCTTCCTGCACACGTCCGCGAAGCCGTACAACTTCCTCGGCAGTGAAATCACGGGTGATGTTGCTCCAGCGTGGATTGGAGTTCCAATCTTGTTGGATCTGATCCGCTGCTGCTTGAATGACGGGTTCCATGTTTCTCCTACAGTCTGAGTGTTTGACGTATCCGGTCAGCCCGAACGCCCATTGCCTATGTGGTAGTGATTGCGACCTACTCTTTTGTGGTGCAATCGGTGTAGAACCTACTTTGCCCCCTCTGCCAAGCGGATAATAGGTAGAAGCCGAGAAAACTTTGCCGAATATTCTCGCCCGAATATGATTGGTAGTTTTTCGAAAGAAAAGTGGGATATCGAGGAAGTTTTGAAAACCGTAAGAGAATTCTGCCGCTTCTTGTCGAGAGTAAATGAAGTTGAATGACTAGAATTGCTAAATTCTGGCATGCATTAGAGAAAATGCAGTGAATTTTTGTCGAAAGATGGGGTAGGTAGCCTCCCAAAGAGTGCGAGCTGGTGGACGGTTTCGCACGAAATCGTCAACAAGTATCGATCTGCCCTGTGAATAATCCCTATTATTAACTAAGCTGCTCCTATGACTTCAATCACGAACTTTCCTCAACATGATCCGCCGGGCGACGGGGAGCAGACTCGTAATACCCATATCGACCCAGTCATACTGGGCCACCGCCTTCGTCATTATCGGACGGAAGCCGCCATGACCCTTGATGAGTTGGCGAAACGGCTTGGAGCTACCGCGTCGCATCTATCGATGATCGAAAACGGTAAGCGTGAGCCGAAACTGTCCCTACTGGCTCAAGCAGGAGAGCTTTTGGGGGTCACCGTAGACGACTTACTCCAGCCAGAAGCTCCCTCGGCCCGAGCCGCCCTCGAGATTTCGGTAGAAAAGGCGCAACGCTCACGACACTGGCAGACTATGGGACTGCCGAATATTCGGGTTTCATCGCGGATCCCGACTTCCGTATTAGAAGTCATAGACGGTCTGAGCCGTGAGCTCCGCCGCCAACATGCCGAACAAGCGGCTACTCCAGAAGAGGCTCGGCGGGCCAATGTGGCCATGCGTAAAGAACAACGCGAACGCAATAATTACTACGCCGAGTTAGAACGTGAAGCCCAGCAACTCTTGGCTGCCGTCGGCCATGATGACGGCCCGCTGTCGTATCACTCAATAGCCGATATCGCGGATCACTTGGATTTTGAGTTGCGATTCATCTCGTCGTTGCCGCATTCGACACGCTCGGTCACGGACCTGAAGAATCGCATTGTGTTTCTTGCTGATGCTCGCAATCCAGATCATGACCCTCGATCAGTTGCCCTCCAAGCGCTGGTCTCCTATGTACTCGGCCACGGTGAGCCTGAAGACTATAAGGACTTTCTACGCCAGCGCGTTTCGACCAACTACATGACGGCAGCACTCTTGATGCCTGAAAAGCCGGTGGTCAAGTACCTGCAGCGGCGCAAAAAGGAGCGCGACCTTGCCATCGAAGACATTCGAGACGCCTACTCGGTGTCGTACGAATCAGCCGCCCATCGCTTTACGAACTTGGCAACGCACCACTTGGATATCACCTGCCACTTCCAAAAAGTCCACGAATCCGGTGTGCTGCACAAAGCCTACGAAAATGACGGCGTGAACTTTCCGGTGGACTCAATTGGCGCAATCGAAGGACAAGCAGCCTGTCGGTATTGGACCTCTCGAGAGGTCTTCAAAACCAGCGACAGGTTCCGTCCGTTCAACCAGTACACCGACACGTTGGTGGGGACCTTCTGGTGTACAGCAGTGGTCGAACCCTCCCAGTCGTCGCTGTTTTCACTTTCGATTGGTATCCCGTTTGACGAAGCACGCTGGTTCCGAGGCGCCGATACCGCTGAACGTTCACAGTCGAATTGCCCTGATCCGACGTGTTGCCGGACCCCGTCGCCAGAGCTCGAGGCTCAGTGGGGCGGGTACGTCTGGCCGGCCGCTCGAACGAATGCACATATGCTCGCCGCAATGCCGCCGGGTGCTTTTCCGGGGGTCGACGACGTTGCGGTCTATGAGTTTTTAGCCGCCCAAGAACATTTCGACCAGTAAGCGTATTCTTCGAAATTTAGTGTTGCAGAACGTGCAAACCACTGTTACTCTAAGTTTATTAGACTGTTTGCGACAGCTGTGTCCTTTTTTGCTTTAACCCGCGCAGCTCGTCATCCCGCCGAACGAAAGGTGCCCACCGCACATGCGTCTGACCCTTGGTAAATTCGTAGTTCACCCTCAGCACGGTCCAGCGGAGGTGGTTGAACGTAAAACCAGGAAGGTCAAAGGTGAAGACGTCGAGTACGTAGTCCTGGAAGTTGAAGACCAGCGCCTACAAATCGCCGTCCCCGAAGATAGCCTGTCCGAAATTGGTGTCCGTGATCTGTCCAGCCACACCCGGTTGCGCAAGCTCATGTCCCTGCTGGCCAAGACCGGCGACAAATTGGAGAAGCAGTGGTCACGTCGTTTGAAGGCACTGCGCGAAAAACTCGCCACCGGTGACCTGGATAATGTTGCCGAAGTGGCCCGTGACCTCTACCGCCGTCAGCAGGAAAAAGACTTGTCGATGGCAGAACGCAATCTGTACCAAGAAGCCAAAGACATGATTGTCGCCGAGGTCGCTCTGGTGCTTGATGTTGACCATGAAGAAGCCGAAAAGACCATTGATGGCGCCATCGATGGTGTCCCGCTGACTCGACTAGGCCTGGATCGCGGTAAAGATAAGAAATAACACCGACGAACCTTCACAAAGACGCCGTCTCGCAAATCTGTGAGACGGCGTCTTTGTGTCTCCGGTCAGCTCTTTTCGTCACTGTCGCGGTCATTGATGACTGACAACGAGCGACGTAGGACTTTGGCTTCTTCGACCGACTCCACATGTTTTTCTGCTTGTTTTTCGACGGTTGCTACCGAACGGGGCCGAACCTGTACCCGTTCCTCGGCCGCGATACCCCCGACTAGCTGACGAGCCCGCAATAGCTCGACGTCAATCTGTGCTCCCAGAACGATCACGATGTTGAAAATCCAAATCACGAAGAGCACTGCCATCAGCGTCCCAATCGCGCCGTAAGAGGAATACGAAGCGAAATAGGTTAGATAAATAGCCATCGCGATGCCGGCCAAGATAATACCGATGACGGCGATGATAGCGCCGAATGAGAATAACCGGAAGCGGCGTTCGACGTTACCGCTGAAGTGATACAGCACACCGAGCATAATGATCAGCAAAGCTAACACGACCGGATACTTCAGCCAGCTCCAGATCGGTAAGAACGTATCGGTGAGCGTGGCTAGCGCTCCCTCAGCGCCTAGCGCTTGAGCAACCGGGGCAAAGACCGTTTCAACGAGCGTCGCGTTCAAAGCTAGCGATAGCAGGGCCACCACGACGGTGATCACCATGACCAATGTAATACCTAGCATCGACAGGTAGAACTTGACCATCGACCGGCCTTCAACAACACCGTAGATTCCGTTGAGATTTCGAGAGAATGCTTGCACGTATTTCGATGCTGACCAGAGGGCTACAACAGTACCCACGATCAGAGCGATGACGCCTCCGGAGGCCGAATCGGTCATCGTATTGATCAGGTTGAGCGCCAGGTCTTGGTATTCGGATGGAACCGTTTGCGTCACCAAGTCTTGGGCAAAATTCTCTACGGTATCCGCTGCCGAAGCCAGAAACAACGTCAAAATCGAGAACACCGCTAGCAGCATGGGCGCCAGTGACAGGACGGCAAAATACGTCAGAATAGCGGCGCGGTCTGTGCCCTTATCCGCACTGAACTGCTGTACTGCTCGTTTGAGTGCGTACTTTCTCGCATCGCCCGGCAGTCGTTTAGCGGCCTTTTGATCTCGGGGATCATGCAGCGCCTGCTGCTCTGCAGTAATGGTACGTTCCAATTTTTGGTGCATACTCACGGCGTCCTGCTTTCTCTCAACGACATGATCGATATCTCTAGTGTAGAAACTTGAACTGAACAATGTCAGCTATCACTTTGCGCTACATTGCAGGTGGACAGCTGCACATCTCAGGCCTACAGCAGGAGGAATCATGACCATCGCGTTCTTCGGCACGGGAGGGACCATTGCAAACCGCGGCACAGGAGCTTCGGACTATCTTAATTATCTCGACCACGGTTCGGTTATGGAAGCCAACGATCTCGTGGAGACGTACCCGGCCCTGCGCGAGATTGCGGACCTCCGCATTGAACCCTTTGGTGCGCTGCGCTCAAAATATATCACCGCAACCCACTGGGCCGACCTGGCCAAACGCATCACCGCCGTACTTGCAGAACCGGAGGTCACCGGTGCAGTCGTGGCGCATGGCACCGGGACCCTAGAAGAAACGGCATGGTTTCTGCATCTTGTCGTCGACACCACCAAACCCGTAGTGGTAGTTGGTGCACAACGTCCCGGGTCGACGATAGCGTCAGATGCGCAGCTGAATCTCCTGGACGCCCTGCGGGTCGCTGGTGCCCCTACCTCGAAGAACAGGGGAGTCACGGTAGTGATGAACCGGCAGATTCACAGCGCTCGCGATGTAACGAAAGTTGCCAACCACCACCTTGATGCCCTGCAATCTCTGGTTCGGGGCCCGCTGGGGAGCATCGGCGCGGATCACCGCGTGCAATATTGGCGGAGCCCGACGAATCCTCATACGAGTCAGTCGCGGTTTGTCCGGCAGCAGGCTCCCTTACCGCGGGTCGACATCGTACATGCGTATACTGACGCGGACGAAACTGCCGTAGAAGCTTTTGTAGCGGCAGGCGCACGCGGGTTGGTAGCCGTCGGTTACCCGCCCGGCACGCTGACCAAACCGTTAGATGATGCCGTTGACGAAGCGATCTCCCAGGGGATTCAGGTAGTCCAAGCATCTCGTGGACACAGCGACCCAGCTGTTGTAGCCCGGTCCGGCATCATTGAACGGGGTATGATTCCGAACACGGATATCACCCCCGCCAAAGCAAAGATTCTGCTGCAACTGTGCCTAGCACAAGACCTCGATCCTGAGCACAGCGCGCAGATATTTGCCAGCTATTAGGCCGAAACATGCGGAAGCGTTCAGCAGGTAGAAAAGCTAAACCAGTCTATGCGACTGCGGAATAGAACAGAATTGACGTCCACGGTAGAATCTGTGAGAGTCAGCATCCGGCTGGGTATAAAAATCTCCGAAAAGTAGCAAGAAAAGTTTATGTCTAAAACCTCCACACGGCGCACTAGCCGCCTGACAACACCGGTGATGATCACCTTCGTCGTCGTTGCGGTCGTCATGCTTGTGCTGACCGTCACGTCGGTGGTCAAAGCTATGTCACGCGGGGATGATCCCGTCGTAGTCAACGAGGTACTCACCGGCCAATCAATGGAAGTCGATCGCACCACCGGGCCGGAAGTGCTCCGGTTCCAAACGGTTCGCTCCCCACTGCCGCCGGATGAAGATGTTGAAGAGACCCTGGATACCTGCATGGCCGAACAGGCTCGTGAGCATCTCGCAAGTCTTGCTGGTCCAGGTACGTCGTTGGATGTTGAAATTGAAGCCTATGCGAATGCGCCCAACGGGGAACTCTGGGCGAAGATCTATAACGGTGGCGATGACCTCGCACTGAAAATGGTCGAGGCAGGCTATGCGGTGGTAGACCCGGCATCCGTAGACGATCCTCAGCAATTGGACGCGCTCTTGGCCGCCCAGGAAAAAGCCCGCCACGATAAAAAAGGTATCTTTTCGCAGGACGCCGACTGTACACTGCCCTCGCAGGTGCAACCCGTGCTGGACTCCCTGGAGAATCTTCCACCATCGCCAGCTGCCAATGACGTTGTTGAACTGACCAAGTACATCGGTGAGATGAACAGTATCCGTTCGGACGCACAACGAGCAGTGGCCATGCTGACGGCGATCCCTGATACCGAAAATGATGACTCGGTAGCCGCCCTAGCCTGGGGCGACGCAAAACAGGAATACATCGACGCGATCGAAAACGACTTGGAAGACCTCCGCGGCCTCATCGAAGATGCCCAAGACAAGCGAGCCGATATTCAGGGAAGTTCTCGACCTGAGCCTGAACCTGAAGAAGCATCGTCCAGTCCCGAACCTGCCCCCGAATCCGACGAGACTCAAGAAGAGCCGGCTTCGCCCGAGCCAGAAGCTCCGGCCGAAGAAGAACCAGCTGAACCCGAGCCGGCCGAACCCGAGGCCATGCCATCGGCAGAGCCCACCCCGGAGCAAAGCCCAGCCTCGGAAGAACAAGAACGCTCACCCGAATTAGGCAGCGGCTAAAACACTGCAATCCTTTCGAAAGCCCGGTCGTGGTATTGACCGGGCTTTTTGCTGTCTGAATGTTGAACAGGCAGGTCAGCTCAAGGACCCAGTGGTCAGGCAGGTGAGCGGCATTCTAGGTGTTTTCCCAGGGAATTTGCAGTTCGACGGTGGCTGTATGGCAAGCCGCTTGTGTTAGATTGACGCGCAGAAATGCCCGTGAGCGCGCTAGGAGAGAAGCTCAATGCCATACAATATTTTCGTACTCGGGCTAGATGAACTCGGCGAATCGGAATTAGCCACCCTGCCAGATGCGCAAGACTACGTCTTTCACGGGCTGATGTCGATTGAAGAACTTCAAAGTGGCACCATCGATGTGGATGCCCTGCTGGAGCGTGCCCAGGCTCAACTCGATGCGTTTGACGGGTCCATCGACGGTGTTGTCGGATTTTGGGATTTTCCGATTAGCATGATGATTCCGATCCTGTGCCAGCGGTATGGGTTACCGTCGAAAGACCTATTAGCTACGGTCAAGTGCGAACATAAATATTGGAGTCGGCTGGAACAACAACGGCTGATCGAGGAATACCCCAAATTTGGTTTGGTGGACTTTCATGACCCGCAGACAACGCTGCCGAAACATATGTCTTATCCGGCGTGGGCTAAACCCATCAGATCGTTTTCTTCGGAAGGTGCCTACCGGGTTACTTCGGATGACGAACTGCAAGAGGTACTGGCCAAACGTCGTCGATCTCCAGAACGCGTGGGCCCCGCATTTGAAAGTATTTTGGCCAGGTTAGATCTGCCCGATAATATTGCTGCAATTCCGGGTGGAGCGTATATGGTCGAAGAAGCCGCTACCGGTAGTCAGTGCACGATCGAAGGCTACAGTTACCAGAAAACCGTGCATCTGACCGGCATTGTTGTTTCGATCCCATACGAAAATTCTTCGAGCTTCTTGCGCTACAAATATCCCTCGACCTTGCCATTAGAAATTCAGGAACGTATTCGTTCGATTACTGAAACCGTCATCGCAGGTCTAGGGTTGGACCACACCACGTTCAACGTCGAATACTTTTGGGACGTCGACACGGGGCAGTTGACGCTGTTGGAAGTTAATACTCGACACTCGCAATCCCATGCACCATTATTCCGTTACGTCGATGGTCTGACGAACCACGCCCATATGATCGATCTGTCGTTGGGGCGGGAGCCACGTCAGCCCGTGGATCAGGGGTATTTCGAAACAGCTTCAAAGTGGATGTACCGCACTTTCTCTGACGGTATCGTGCGCCGGATCCCCACACCCGAAGAGATCGCCGATATAGAGCAACGCTACCCGGGCACGATCGTTGAGCTGGAGGTCGCCGAGGGACAGCAACTGTCGAACAGTTTTGGTCAGGACAGTTACAGCTACATGCTGGCAAACATCTACACAACCGCCCAGACGGATGAAGATGCTGTTGACATCTACAAGGCCTGCGTGGAAGCGTTGGAATTCGACATCGAGGACGTTTAGGACTATTGATGCGAACATTAAAAACTCTGCCCCAGCCGATCGAAGAAACCGAACGCCTGTGGATCCTCATGTCCGACGGGGTGCGGTTGTCTGCTCGACTGTGGAAACCCGTCGACGCGCACGACAATCCGGTGCCAGGAATCGTCGAAATGATCCCGTATCGCTCACGCGATCTGACCGCTGTGCGTGACTCGATCCATCACCCCTACATGGCCGGACACGGCTATGCGTGCTTGCGCGTGGACCTGCGCGGCAGCGGCGACTCCGACGGGGTGCTAACCGATGAGTATCTAGAACGCGAGCTGCAGGATGTCGAAGAGGTATTAGCCTGGCTGGCCGATCAGCCGTGGTGCAGTGGCCGCACCGGCATCATGGGCATCTCTTGGGGAGGCTTCAACGGCCTGCAAGTGGCCGCCAGGCGTCCCAAGAGTTTGGGCGCAGTGGTGACCGTCTGCTCAACTGATGACCGGTACACCGATGATGTGCACTACATGGGAGGATGTCTGCTGACTGACAACTTGTCCTGGGCATCGACAATGTTTGCATATAACTCGGCACCGCCGGACCCTGAGCTCGTCGGAGACCAGTGGCGCGAGATGTGGCACAACAGACTGGATAACTCGGGGCTGTGGCTAGAAACCTGGTTACAACACCAACGCAAAGACGATTACTGGCGCCACGGATCCATCAATGAGGATTATTCTGATGTTCAGGTGCCGGTCTTTGCTGCCAGTGGGTGGGCCGATGGATACTCCAATGCGGTGTTTCGGCTCCTACGCGGCCTGGATGTCCCAACACGAGGCCTCATCGGGCCGTGGAGTCACAAATATCCGCACCTCGGTCAGCCCGGTCCAGCGATTGGTTTTCTCCAAGAGGTCGTTGCCTGGTGGGACCATTGGCTCAAAGACCGCACTGACAATGGGGCCATGGATGGCCCGCAGTTATCTATCTGGATGCAAGATACCGTCAGTCCTGCAACCACCTATGAAAATCGTCCAGGCCGATGGGTTGGAGAGCGTACCTGGCCTAGCCCCCGCATCAAAGAAGTACGATATCCGCTGGCACGGCGCCGAATTCTGGAACCTGATATTGACCCCGAAACCATCCCGTCGAGTCCCTACATGGGCGTGCAATCTCCACTGTCGGTTGGGCTTTTCGGCGGAAAGTGGTGTTCATACAACGCGCCACCCGATATGCCCTATGACCAGCGCGAAGAAGATGGCGGCGCTTTGCTCTTTGATACCGATCCATTACCTGAACGGTTGGAACTACTGGGTCAACCGGTTCTCGAATTGACCCTTGCAGCTGACCAACCAGTCGCGATGGTTGCGGTACGACTCTCTGATGTCACTAAGACCGACGCGGCAACCCGGGTCAGTTATGGGCTGCTGAACCTCACGCATTTCAACGGCTCGGATGATCCACAGCCCATAGTGCCAGGCGAATTCCGCACGTATCGAATAGGCCTGAACGGTCTGGCGCAGTCATTTCCACCTGGCCACCGTCTGCGGGTGTCCATTTCGACCTCCTACTGGCCGGTGGTCTGGCCATCCCCGCGCCCTGTGCGTTTGACGATCGACCCGAATGCATCGGCGCTCATCCTGCCGGTGCGCCCCCAAACTGACGATGAGCCAGAGATGATGCCGGTATTTGGTCCTCCCGAGGGTGCCGAAGCATTAAAGACCGAGCAGCTTGTTCCCGGCGAGCAAGACTGGACCGTCAGCCGCAACCTGGTCGATTTAACCGGAAAACTGAGGGTGATCAAAGATCTTGGCGTCGTGCGATTCAACGATATTGATCTTGACCTCACTCGACGTGCGGTCGAAGAGTACACATTCAAAGGTACCGATCCGAACTCGGTGCGAGCAGAAACCGACTGGGTGATGGGGTTTCAACGCGACGATGTGTCGGTGTATACCTACACGAAAACCGTGCTGACCTCTACGGAAGAGGCCTTCCACCTGTATGCTGAACTTGATGCCTACGAAGGCGAGACCCGCGTGGCATCGAAAACATGGAACACGACGATCGAACGCGACTTTATCTAACTTGGAGTGGCCTTGGAGATTTTGAGCGGCCGTACGTTGCTGCGCCCAACCGATCCGGCGCGCAGTCAAGCATTTTACGGTGAAACCCTCGGACTGGCCGTTTACCGGGAGTTCGGCCCGCCCGATAGCCCCAGCAAAGTGTATTTTTGCGGCACTGGGCTACTCGAGGTCTCCGGTCAGACCGCATCGCACGCTCCTGCCGACACGGCACACATATCGTTGTGGTTTCAAGTTCGTGATGTCGAAGCGGAATATGCGCGCTTACGCGACCGGAACGTGACGTTGCTGCGCGAACCACGCACCGAACCGTGGGGGCTGCAAGAGGCCTGGATCGCTGACCCCGACGGTATTGAAATCGTCTTGGTACAGATCCCTGCGGATCATCCACTCCGACAGGATCAACGCCCCATTGAATCACTGCAGTAGCCCCACACAGCCGGTTAGGCGTGTTGGCGCAGTCCGCCCTGCCACATGACATTGAAGGGCCGCTCAACTTCGAGTCGTTGACGAATCGCGGCGGTTACGAAATCTTTGGCGCGTTCAGCGGCTTCAACGTGTGAGGCACCCTTGGCCAATTCAGCGGCCACCGCGGCAGCGAGTGTGCAGCCGGCGCCTGAGACCGCGAAGTTCCCAATCTTTGGGGTCGCTAGCACTGCGAGGTTCGTGCCGTCATAAAACACGTCCACGGCTTCCGGCCCGTCCAGGCGGACACCACCCTTGGCCAAGACCGTCACGCCGGAGGTGTCGTGGATCTTCTTGGCGGCGTCTTTCATATCCGCCAGATTCGAAATGGTCATACCCGAGAGCTGTTCGGCTTCGAAATGATTCGGCGTGGTGACGGTAGCCAACGGCAACAGTTGCGCCTTGAGTGCCTCATCCGTGTCGAGGGCTTGGCCGGGCTCTTGGCCCTTGCAAATCAGTACCGGATCCAACACCACGTGTTGCCACTGTTGAGATTTCAGCGCCGCAGCAACCACCTCGATGGTTTCCACGGACCCCATCATGCCCAGTTTGACTGTGTCGAGGCGTCCGGCGAAGTTTGCTTGGACGGCTTCGAGCTGGTCTGCCAGCACATTTGGAGCGATGGGAGTAATCCGGTGTCGCCAATTGTCCTTGGGATCATAGGCCACGATGCAGGTTAGTGCGGCTGCCCCATACGTCCCGAGTTCGTTAAAAGTGCGCAGATCCGCTTGCGCACCGGCGCCACCGGTAGCTTCTGAACCGGCGATCGTGAGGGTCACGGCGGGCGAATGAATACTATACATAGCAGCCATCTTATATGGCCTAGGCCAATGATGGGGAATTGTATGCGGGCAGCGCCACCGTCCTGCAACGAAAGTGAATTAGTCTTCTTGTGCGGCAGGCTCTGCGGTCGTCTGCGTCTGATGGTCTTCCGGTTCCACGACATGCACAAAAGCACTGGCGGACCAGCGGCCCAACGCCATCAAAATCGCAGCGGGGAAACCAACCAGCGGGATCAGCAGTGGGATGAGTCCTTCGCCGCCGGCGGTCAACACGGTGAGACCGTAGAGCATCCCGATCAGGGCGTAGGCCAGAATGTGCACCGATTGATTCAGTTGGTAGCGCAGCAGCCAGTTGGCCAGCAGCGCCAACGGTAGCCCGAGAATCAGCCCGGATAACCCGACTAGCGTCAACAGTGGCGTCAGGTCACCGACCGTGTCGGATAGTGGCAGCAAGTTGAGGATGACCACGATACCGGCCATGACAATGTTGGGGACCAGCCAGGCCAACAGGAACCCATAAATCGACATGGATAGGCGGGGCCTGGGTTCGGTGTTTTTACGGCGTCGGGGTGCCGAATCGTATTTTTCGGGGACTGGTGTGGTCACTGCGTGCCTCTGTTGGGGGACTGTAACGGTACTAAATGTTCCATTATACTGCCTATGCTTCTCGCCCGAGTAGGCTGTGTGCTTATGGCAACAACTCGATCAGCAACGCGCGCGTGGACCGTGGTGGTTGTGACGGGCATTCTGGCGGCGATGCACGTCTGGAAACTGCCCTCGGCACTGGAGTTTATCCGTGCTGACCTGGGCATCACGCTGGTAGAATCGGGCGCTCTGGTCGGAGTCGTACAGATGGCCGGTGGGCTCGGAGGCCTCGCGGCTTCGGTGGTAGCTGAACGTATTGGCTCAAAAAATACCCTGCTGGTCGGAATGCTCTGCGCCGGCATCTCGTCACTGGTGGGTGGGTTCGCACCGAACGCGGCGTGGTTGATGACCACCCGAGCCATCGAAGGTATCGGATTCATCCTCATCACTGTGGCCGCCCCAGCGATGGTGCGCGCTCTCGCACCGTCGGATAAAGTTAACGGCGCGATGGGCTGGTGGGGCGCGTTTCAAGGTATAGCGCTGTTTCTTGGCGTCGGGCTCTCGGCGGTGTTGCTCAACGCGAGCGACGTCTCCTGGAACGTGTGGTGGTTCATCATGGGCATCGCCACGCTGGGTTTCATGCCGGTGGTGGCCACTCGCGTGCCGGCAGATCCACCCGGCGTGGTGCACTTACGACGGATCGGACGCGTTATCTTAGCGTCGGTCAAAACACCGTTGCCATGGGCGTTGGGCCTGATCTTTTCGTCCTACACCTTGCAATGGGGTGCGGTGTTGAGTTTCTTGCCAACGATCTTCGCCGAAGCTGATATTGACACGGGCCTTGATGCGGCGATTGTGGTGGGGCTCGCGACGGCTGTGGTCGGTGGACTCAATGGGGTCGCCAATGTTTTGACCGGGATACTGCTCCAACGCGGCCACCCGCCGCGGCGTCTGCTGATCATTGGCCTGGCGACGATGGCCGTCATGTCCGTCCTCGTGTTCGCCCCCGACTGGTCACAAGTTCCAGGCACCGTGACATGGGCTCTGCTGGCCGCTGCGATCTTCTCGTTTACCGGAGCGCTCGTCCCGACAACCGTCACACGGCAAGCCGTCGATATTGCGCCACCGGGCGGCTCCGCCTCGGCCGTCATCGGGCTGATCACCCAAATGTTCAACCTGGCAAACTTCGTGGGACCAATTATCCTGTCGGCCATTGCCGCGGCAGCCGGGACCTGGCAGATGTCGTGGACCATGACGGTCACGGCCTCGGCCATCGGGATCATCACCGCCTTGGTATTTGTGCCGCGCGGTGTTGACCCATTCAAAACCGCTAGCCCAAGTTGATTACAATAGCAGCTGAGCTTTTTAGGTACGCCAGCTGGGGCAGCAGCTGAGAACGGGGCCGCAGAGGCCGTGACACCGTCGCGATTTAACGTTTGTAAAGGACGCTTCGTGACCGATAACCCTCATGTGACCAACTCTTCTCGTGGACACTTCGCGCCGGTGGGGTCGCACATCTACCCGGTGCTATTTGCCATCATGGCCGTCGTATTTATCCTGTCGAACATTGGCGGCGCGAAGGGCGTCCAATTCGGGCCGATCCTAACCGACGGCGGGTTTTTCCTCTTCCCGGTGGCCTATATCGTCGGCGATATCATCTCTGAGGTTTACGGATTCAAAGCCTCCCGACGAGTCATTTTCACCACGTTTCTTATTTCGGCATTCGGGTCGCTGACCTACTGGATCATCATCATCCTGCCACCGGCCGAGTTTTATGACGGCCAAGAGGCCTTGGCCAGAACGCTGGGGCCCGTCCCATTGATCGTGCTGGCTTCGCTGGTGGGCTTCGCGGTCGGGCAATTATCCAACGCGTGGATCATGGTTGCGATGAAACGCCGTAGCGGCGAACACTATCTGTTTGGTCGCATTGCGGTCTCAACGCTGGTTGGTGAGATGCTCGATACCATCGCGTTTTCGGCCATTGCAGCCACCGTCATCGGGATCGAGACCTTCGGCCAATACGTCATGTTTGTGCTGGTCGGATGGGTATGGAAGACCGCCGTCGAACTGGTTTTCGCACCCGTTACCATGTGGGTCATCCGCAGAATCAAAGCCGCCGAACCCCAATATGGCAGTCTCGAGAATGCCTAGAAGACGGTATGTTGCGTCATACACATTGTGCTCCCTTGCGGATGTGGTTAAGCTAGGTCACCAGAATCACGAGTGCTGATCCCATACGCCCTGGCTGATCAGCCAGCAACCCTCTCGCCGTAGCGGGGTGCTCCAGGTGATGATTCGGCTAAGTTCAACCGTTCTTAGCAAGTATGGCGCCGCGCGCGGAGAGTCTCTGCCGACGCCACAAGTCTTTGAGGAGTCTGGCATGACGCAGACCTTTGCCCCAACTATTGACACCGCGGACCAGGAAATCGTTGCCCAACTGTGGGACAAACTGCAGCCGGTATTTGACCGGATTGCTGCAACCGCACCACAGCGAGACGCAACCGGCGGGATTGATACCGGCCCAATCGAGCAGCTTCGAGACGCCGGCTTTACCCGGTTGCGAGTTCCGCAAGACTATGGCGGCTATGGACTGTCATTGCCGCAAGCCTATGAGTTCTTCGTCGCACTGGCCGCGGCCGACTCGAACCTAGCCCAAGCCTTGCGAGCGCACTGGAGTTTCATCGAAGATGTGCTATCGCGCACCGATGACCAGGCGGCGTTCAAGCATCGTTGGCTCACGCGAATTGGCAACGGGGAGATTATCGGCAACGCGATCACCGAACGCGCCAACGCACACGGACAAAACGCCACCCGGTTACACTACGACGATGGTAAGTGGGTGCTCAATGGTACGAAATATTATTCGACCGGCACCGGCTACGCCGACTGGATCATGGTCGCCGCAACGGGCACCGATGATGAGCCCGTTTCACTGACCGTTCCCGCCAATGCGCCCGGTGTAGAAATCGTTGACGACTGGGATGGCTTCGGCCAAAAACTCACCGCCTCAGGGACGACGCATTTCACCCACGTCGTCGTCGATGAGGCCGAGGTATTTCCCACCGACCATGGTTTAGAGTCTGGCGAACGCACCGCTTTCGGGCAGGCCGCCTGGCAAACCGTGCATTTGGCCACTCTTGTGGGGATCGCCCAAGCGACGTTGCGTGACGGGGTCGACTACGTGCGTTCCAGGACGCGAACTTTCAGTCACGGCGCGGCCGACACGGTACAGCAAGACCCACAGGTACTGCAGTTATTGGGTGAACTCAGTGCGCAGGTGGCGGGGATCGAAACGATTTTCCGGGCTATTCCACCGGTGTTGGCCGAACATTTCGCCGCCGATGCACGCGGGCAACAGCTGTCAGAAGCCGAAGTGGATGCACTCTACGCGCAGGTATATCAGGCGCAACAGCTCATTGCACCGGTTACGCTCGACGTCGCGACGAGAATTTTCGAGGTCGGGGGCGCCTCGGCGACATCGCAGACTCGGGCGTTTGACCGACACTGGCGCAATGCTCGGGTGCTGGCCAGTCACAACCCGCTGATCTATCGTGCACGGATCCTGGGCGATTATGTGGTCAACGGGGTCTCACCGGAACGCAAATATACGGTGGGCACAACTTCTCGTTGAGGCGTGTGATCTTGCCGGTTCGGTGCCCAGGGACAAAGGTTTCGGAACTGGCTTGAGCACAGAGTTCTCCGGCAGTTTCGAGGAAAGATTCTTCCGTCTATTGCTGCCACAGCGATTGAACATAATCTGGTTCATCCGAAATGCCAAAGATTTCCTGGACATTGGGGTGGGGTGCTGAACGCCTGCACGTTTGAAAGTTAGCCCAAATTGCTACTTCGCGACTTTTCCATAGTAGCGTCCCAGCATCTGGTCTTTGAACTCATAAAAGTCACCGCTGACAATCGAGCCACGAATGTCATCGACCAGACGCACCGTAAAGCGTAGGTTGTGGATCGACATCAGCGTACCGGCAAGGATTTCATCGGCCTTAATGAGGTGGCGGACATAAGCCTTCGAATAGTTGGCACACGTATAACAATCGCAACCATCTTGCAGCGGCGACAGATCTGAGGCGAATTCGGCGCGCGGCAGGTTGATCCGGCCGTACTCGGTGTAAAACGCACCGGTGCGGCCAACGCGCGTGGGGGAAACGGCGTCGAACGTATCGGCGCCGGCTTCGATGGCGGCAAACAGATCGTCGGGTTCAGAAATACCCAGCAGGTGGCGTGGTTTATCTTCGGGCAGTTCTTCGGCACACCAACCCACGATGGTGCCAAGGTTTTCTTTCTCGAAGGCCCCGCCCAGACCGAAGCCGTCGAATCCGGCGTCGACGCCGTCAAAGTCGGCACGCATGTCGCGTAGATCTCGGCAGGCTTTGCGACGCAGGTCTTCGTACTGGGCACCCTGGATGACACCGTACAGCGCCTGGTATGGGCGGTGGTCGCGCTCGCAGGTCAACCGGGCGTGCTCATCGAGGCTGCGCTGGGCCCACTGTCGGGTGCGTTCAAGTGACTCGACCTGATACCCGCGCGAATTGTGCAGCGTCGTCAACTCGTCGAAGGCCATCATGACGTCGGCACCGAGCTGGTGTTGAATTTGCATCGAAACTTCGGGGGTAAACCGGTGACGGTCGCCGTTAATGTGCGACCTGAACCAGACCCCGTCGTCGTCAACATTTGCTAACCGTTCCTTGCCGGGTGCAACGGCGTCGTCGGAACCGACTTTGCCCTGGGCCTCGGGGCCGGTCATGTCAATGACTTTTTTGAAGCCTGAGCCCAGCGACATGACCTGGAACCCGCCCGAGTCGGTGAAGGTTGGACCGTCCCAGTTCATGAATCTGCCCAGTCCACCGTGTAGATCAAGCAGTTCGGGCCCCGGCTGCAGGTACAAGTGATAGGCATTCGACAGGACAGCTTGAGCGCCGAGGTCTTTGACCACCTCGGGCAGGACCGCTTTGACGGTGGCTTTTGTCCCGACCGGAATATATGCCGGGGTCTGAATATCGCCGTGCGGAGTGTGGATGGTTCCGGTGCGGCCGTGTGCGCCGTCGAGGCGGGCGCCGAGGGTGAAAGAAAAATCGCTGGGTTCTGCCATGGGTTTCAGTCTAGCCCGTCGCCCAGCAGTCCCGTCGTGCGCAAAGTCTGTAGGACATAGGACCAGTCGATGCGTTCCTGTTCCAACCGGGTACCGGGGTGCTCCCGCAGGTATTGAAACGCTTCGGTTTCGGCGGTGGTGAGTAACCCAAGTTCCCCAACGAACGGTTTTGATTCGGTCACCCAGAGGTCTTCGAATTCTTGTAGGGTTGCCAGATCCATGAGAAGTGATGAGGTCTCGATGCCGGCTGAGCGTAGACTGTGCAGGATGCGAAATCCGTGGGTATCCAGATCGCCCCAGTAGTACACGTTTGCGGTATGGACCCATGGGATGTGCGCTAAACCGGACACGGCAGTGCCTTGTCCGAAGATCGCCACGGTCTGGTCCATGGGCGGCAGGGTCAGTAGCGAGATGAGGTTCTCCACGATCAACACGGTGGTAGGGCTCACATCAAGCTTGGCGAGCTCGTCAACCGGTGCGGTAATGTCTGACAGGCTATCTAACCGCATGGATTCATCCAGCACCCGAATCCGCCACCGTTCCGGCTCCGATCTAATACCCAGGTCACGCTGTGCCGTATTGGCCATATGCAGTTGGGTCACTAACCGTCGATGGCTGTTAATCCACTTCGTATCGACTCCGCGTATGGGCAGCTGGCGTATATAGAGTCCTGCCGCAGGATTGTCGGCAAACCATGCCAGGACATTAACGAGCCGTTGGAAATCAACCCCTTCGAGCATGGTGATGCCGTCTGTGTGACGGATCAGGGCCGCCAAGAATTCGTCAGAGTCATTCGCCAGGCGCTGCCGCAGGGTGGCAAAACGATTAATGAGCCGGGTGAAATGGGCGGTTTCGCCAATCACCGCGGCTAGCTTCGCCGGGTCGTGGATTTCCAGCCGGACCGGAACCTGTTGGGTACCCAACAGTGACCAATGACGGGCCTCCCATTGAACAAACTCGGACAATTTCGGATGGGCTCGCCACGATGCGACCCAATCGATGGCGGCTGGTTGATCCTGCATCGCGGCGTGCTGAGTCGGCGGGTGCAACGGAAAATTTGCGGCAGATCCTTCAGCAGCGTGCCAGCCAAGGTGTTGTAGTGCCCATGAGCCAGCCTTGCGCCGATATGCTTTCTTGAGCCGGTCGAGTGCGACCGCAACCGTGACGGGTTTTACCACAGGCCCTCCGGCTGACCCCTGGCGACCTCTTCGGTCTGGAGTTCTTCAGGCTCGACTTCAGTTGCGACCTCCGGGCTCGTTGTTTCAGGACGTGCGGCGCCGTTGTCCTGCTGTGTTGCGCTCGCCGGGGCGTTATCGGGAGTCTTAGCATTGACTTCTACAAGAGCCACCGAGGATTTCCGGGAGTCTTCAATGCTGATGACCGCGGTGCCGTCGATGTAATCATCTAAGGTTTCCAACAGTTTCAACGGGGTCGCTAACACCATGTGAAACCCGAATTCCTGGAAGATATCCATGGCTAACCGAGTGAAGCGGTTATCTGCTTTATCAAATGCTTCGTCCATCATGACCGTGGCAAACCCAGGGACATCGGCGTCGACCCCCGCTAATTGGTAGCGCAGCGCAGCGGCAAGACAAAAGGTCACGAGCTTTTGTTGTTGGCCGCCAGACAGTCCGGCAGACGAATCAAAGGCATCAACCTCGGCGCCTGCGCCGTCCGTCTCTCTTGCCCGAAATCGAACGTGGTATCGGGTATCGAGGACTTGGCGTCGCCAACTGATATCAGCGGGATCCGAGGAGTCGATCTTTTGCATGATGTCGTTCATGATGTGGAATCGCGACTCTGCAGACGCGTTGTCCTCGGTATCCCAGGAGCCCGATGCGATCGTATGCAGATCCGCCAGGAACTCGCGGGCCTTTTCGTTTTGATTATTGAGCACCACGATATTCAAGTACGTGCCCGCGTTGAACTCGGAGCGTGCCAACGACTCGTTGATCGGCGCGATACGATCCTGCACCCGGCTCAGATTGCCGCGTATTTCATTGGCGAGGCTAGCCACGTTATTTTGCGATTGAGTTTTCAACAGGTCGAAGAAGCGTTCTTCAAACCGGGGTAATCCGTCGGAAATGATATTCTCTAAAAGCCGCTGGTACCCTTGACGGTCTTCGATAAACACCGAGAGATTGGCCGCAACAGATTCCCATCGATTCCGAAACTTTTGGGCCAGTTCCTGAAACTTTGAGGCCGCGTCATTGGCATTGCGCTGCACCTGATGTTGTTCTTTATGCAACGCTGTGGTGACCTGCCGAGAGACTCGATCGATTTTATCGTGGGTGAGCCGCCGGGATTCTGCAGCCGCAGAAAACAGCGACTCAAGCCGATTCGACAGCTCTTCGGTTACTTCAATGGTTTTAGTGTGCTCCTCGAGTTCTGCAAGCGAGGTGCGCAGTGTCTCGTGGTGCTGCTCGGCTGCCAACATGGCCTTCATCTTTTCGTCGTACGTTGTTTCGGCAGCAGATTTTCGTGACGTCGCCTCCGTCAAACGCCGTTGAGCCTCGATCAGATCAGTATTGGAAGTCTGCAGTTCGACCAGCTTGTCCTGTAGTTCGCTCAATCGCATTTCAGCCGAAACAGTATCGATGGCTTCCCACCGCAGGGTTTGAACATCGGACAGCAAATGCAGACGCAGTTGTTCATGGTCTTGTTGCTGTTGAATCTTATCTAACTGCTTGCTGAGCTGATCGTACTGTGTGGTGAGTTCCTGGAGGCGGGCAGCAAATCGCTCATATTTGTCGTGATTGCTCAAGCCCATCACCCAGTGTGAGGGGTCATCGACCTGATGACGATCATCTTTTTCATAACGCGTTGCCCCACGACGTACCTGACCGGCCCGGGTGACAGCGCGTTGAAACTGCCCGAACTGCCCGGCATCCTCAACGGCTTCGTAATCATAGCGGGCCGTAAGTTCCGCAATGATCCATGCCTGCATCGCGTGCTGAGCGACGTTGACCCTGTTTACAATAGAATTTGGGTACTGTACTGCTCTGGGTGACGGATCTGCTGAGGGAACCACTTCAGCAACGATTCTGGTCCCCAGATGTTGCTGATCTATGGCCTCTAATACGGCTGTGCGGTGGGCTTGAGGAAGCAGCAGGGTAGTGGCCAGCGGCCGAAGGACCCGCTCAATAGCTCCGGTCCACTCACGGTATTGGTGCCGAACTTCCATCAGCTCACCAGCAAACGGCAAACTCTTTTCCGGCACCCCAGCTGCTTGGGCGATGATCTGGCGAGCCCGCTGGAGCCGCAAGGGCATATTCGACTGCGAGGCCTGTAACGATCGCAATTCGGCCCGGAGGTCTTTGCGCTGCACTTCGTTCTGGCCGCGTTGAGTTCCGACCTCTAACAGTCGCTGCCGTAGTTCGTCCCGCCGAACCGTGGCATTGTTGATATCCTCTTGTGCCTGGGCCCGCAGTTCTTCGAAGTCACGACGCCGATGGGGCAGTTCGATCTGGACCTGCAATAACTTGTGTTGCAAATCGTATCGAGTTTGCTGAATCGTAGTCACGTCTTTTTGCTGACTTTGGATTTGACCTTCCAACGTTTGCAGTGCGCCACCACCGGCCTCTAACAGAGACTGATTCGCCAGATTATGATCGGTGATGGCATCATCACGACGCTGTTTGGCGATCTCATATTCGTCGTGCCGCTGGGCAAGCTTCAAGCTTGCGGCTTCGGTCTCTTTGGCTACCAACCGATATTTCGTCAGGTTCGTGTAATCTTCAATACCCGACAGCAGGTAATCGATCTGTTCGATGCGTTGTTGTGACGCTTCATACGTCTCGGCGGGTTGTTGCAATTCAAGGAGCACATCGCGCTGCTGACGTGCGTCAACGACGGTCTCGTATGCCTGCGAGAGTTCATTAAACTGCTCCTTGGCCGTGGTTGCCAGCTGAAACGTTTTGGGTTCATCGAGCATAAATGACCGAAACAGGTCATCGAGGTTGCCTAATGATTTCGCCGACTGCGTCCGTTGCAAGAGTTTCAGCGCATTGTCCCCGGAAATCTGCAATATGCGCTTAAACCGATTGGAAAACGTCGAGTGCCGATCCGTGATGAGCTCGGCTTCTGGCAGGGCACGTTTGAGCTGCCGGACGTTGATTCCGGATTCAATAAATTGCCCAAATTCGGTGACTTTTCGGTCGTCGCGCAAGATGATCGACTGCTCTTGCACATCCGCGTTCTGCATCGCACCGCGTCGTAGGTAGTACAACTTGATGAGCGCAATCGGGTCGGGATCGTTCCCATTGGAGTAGCTGAGTTTGACGGCGGAAAAGGTCGCGTCCTCGCGCAAGTAATGGCTGACCACTTCACCGGTCTCACCGTCGGTTCCGCGGCGAAACGCCCCGCGGATATAGGAGACCAGACTCCGAGCGTGGGGTCCCCGCGAGAGGCCATCTTGGGCAGCGGCATTGAATACTATCTCGCGGCGCGGGACCAACACGGATGAGACCGCATCCAACAACGAGGACTTCCCTGAGCCCGACGGGCCAGTAATGAGGAATCCCTGGCGGGTGATCGGAATCTCCCAGAACCCTTGGAATGTGCCCCAGTTATAGACCTCAAGATTGTTCAGCCGCCACTGCCCCGGAAAAATGTTGGTGCTCATTGATCTTCCTCTTCGTCTTCCTCGTCCTCGAGCGGCAAACGTTCATCACTGAACCGCTCGTATTCGCGCCGAATGGCACGAATCTCCTCGGGACCGAAAATCACCGCCAACACCGGTGAAATTTCATACCGGCCGGGGGTGGACGTTGGATAGAGGATGCCGAGCTTTTCGAATCGACTCCAGGCGGCCTGAATACGCTTTTCGAACAGTGCTGGATCAGTGCCACCCACGCCTTGAAATACCGCGAGCTGTTCGATCGTTTCAGCCTCGTCGACGATCGCGCGCGACTGCGTTGCATCTTGCATCAGTCGCTGCCGTAAATGTAGGAGCAAGACCGTTTGGATGTGGGTGAGTTTGGTGGCTCGCACAACCCTCGGGGCGGCGTCGTCGTCCACATTTCGAATAAACGCCACTTCACGTTCGTGGTCGATGACGAGCACAAGGAAGAGATCGGCCAGCCGGGAGCGAATACTGTGTTCATCAACCAGAATCCGGGTCCATAAGTTCCGGTGTCGGGCAGCTGAAATATACGGGCCGCGCAGCAATTGCAGTAGCGTGCGGCGAGTATCCGCATGCAGCGTGCCGGTGTCGGTGTCCCAGAGTTTCTCGTGGGTTTCGCCCTCGATTGGATTGGGTGCGGTGTGAGATAGTAGTGGATCCGTAGCTGCGGGGTCGGTCACTGGGAAATCCTTTCGTCGAAGACAAACAGGTCGATATGACCACTGCGGTCGTTCCAGCGCACTGTCTCGGTGTTGCCGCGATACCAGGTGCCGTGTTCTTGGCCTAACACCACGAGTCCAACGATCGATGCGATGCCCTGCGTGGCCGGGAATTGTTCCAGCACTTCTGCGATACTGGCGGTTCCGTGATCGCCCACAACCGCATTGACGTTGGATTCTAGTTCGTGCATATCGATGTCCATGGTGCGGGCCAACTGTTGAATTTCGGCCAATGATACCGTCTCGGTACGGTTTTCTTCGACGACCTCTCGAATTCGATAATCTCCCGGGTTTTTCAACCGGAGCGCTGACACAGACGCGATCTGCTCCAGCCGGGAAAGTTGTAGTTCGACATCATATTCTTCGGTTGGCCGGACGCGGTCGGCAATGTGGAGAGCTTCTTTGAGTGCGGCTCGCAGTTCACGGCTTAGGTGACGTTCTTCAGCCAGGCGTTGGGTTTGGACGAACCGCCGCAGACTGCGACTAAACGACGTCAGAATTTGGTGGACCTCACTGGAACGATCTTGTAGCAGCGGCATCATTCGGCGCAGTGATCGCAACTGTGTGGCAGACAGGTTGGTAGCAAAGTCGCGTTCGGTGATGGCCCGGACGGCGTCTTCAAATTCGAGTCCCCGTTCCGGGTCGAGTAGCAGCTGATAGAAGCCGTAGAACGAGCGCCCCGCATCCGAATCGGACAACAGGTCTACGCCGCGGAACACATCTTCCAAAACCTGGGACCTGGAATCGTCGGAATCAATGAGTTGTTCGCGCAGCTCGTGATTGAGCCCTTCGATTTCTTCCCGAACGCGCGCAAAATCCGACGGCACTTCGGTGACCAAGTTCAGGATTTCGTCGACGCGTTCAACGGCCCGTTCCGTGTCCAAGAGATCGAAGTCCCCGGACGAAATCCGCTGAATCTGCTCTTCGATGCGGGCTTTTTCGGCTTCCAGGGTGGCCAGCCTGGAGGTAATGTTCGGATCGGTTTCGGCCACCAGCTGTGCCATCATATTCTGGATGGTGGCCAGCCTGGATTCGGTGACGGTGCGACGCGGGGTGTGCAGTTCGTCGACGAATTGCATTGCGGCCAGCGCGCCCGGCGACAGTTCGAAGGTTTCTTCTCGCACCTCGGTGCTGGGGCGACGGATCACAATCCCGGCACGGCGCCAATCGGCAATATAGTCCTGAGCCGTGCGGGGTAGCTCAAATCCTGCCGAACGCAGTTCTTCGAGGTCCTCGGTGACTTGTTCAAAGAGCTCAGGGGCCGGCACGCGGCGTTGATCCCCGGCCAGCCGTTCTTCCAGAATCGCTAAGACCACGTGTGCGTTTTGGGCGCGCAACAGTGACCAGGCGGCGTGGGTCTCGGCAATTCGTTGATGGGCCAGGGTGCGGCGAACCAGAGTCATGTGGTCCCCATCATAACCGCTGAAAGGCAAGCGTGACGGATTATCGTGCTAACCGACGGATCGGGATTTCGGGATCAGCTAACTGTGCTGGGTCGACGCTGATGCCTCGGGTAATCATGCGGCTGGCCGCACGAATCACCATCCGATCGTCAATCGCAGCCGCACCGATGAGCCGATCACCATCGACGACAAATATTGTGTTGTCGCCGCGACGGACCAGATGCTCATGAGCCTCGGGAATGACGCGGCCGATGGCTTGAGCATCGTGACCGAACTGATCTGACCACACCCACTGCGGGGTTGGCGCATCCGGTTCGGTACCCAAAATGGTGTGGACGACGCGGGCGGCCGAAGCCCGACCGTGATCCCAATGGTCCTGCCGCGGCTGACCCTGGATCCGGCACACATCACCAATCGCATAAATCCCGGCAATATTGGTGCGGTAATCCTCATCGACCACGATCCCGTCATCACTGGTGACCCCTGAGCCTTGCGCTACCTCAACGGCCGGGTCGACGCCAACGGCCGCGATCACAAAATCAAAGCGGGTCAGGTCTTCGTCGACGGTCAGACGCCGGGGGATGACCTCGACCTGATCGATCATGGCCTGATAGAGCGTCTCGGCCAGCTCGCCGAACACTTCGGTCGCAGGCACCTGCGGTGTGTAGACGGTGACGTTCGCGCCCAACGCTTTGGCCGAGGTTGCCAATTCGGGTGCGAGTAACCCACCGCCGGCGATCGCAATAGTGGCACCCGGTCGAAGCGCACTGCGCAGGGTATCGGCGTCGCCGATGTGGCGCAGCGTGTAGACGGGCTTATCCAGTTCAAGCGTTTTCGGTACGGCACCGGTGGCAATCACAATGTGCTCGGCTTCGAAATGCCGCTGCCCGGCGGTCTCCACAAACCCTGCGCCGAGCCGAACCGCAATGTCTTGTACCCAGGTCACGTCATGGTCGATAAACCATTCGGGTGGGGCCAGCGCGAGATCGACGTCATCGCCGACCAGGTATTCAGTCGATAGCGGGGGTCGATCCCACGCCGTTTCGTGCGGATCGATGATGGTAATAGCGCCGTCATAGTCGGCGCCGCGCAGTCCGGCGGCCACCGAAAACCCGGCCACCGACCCGCCAATAATAACGGTGTTAGGCATCGAATTGTGGCGTTAGTATAACGCGTCCGTCTACGATTTCTACCTTGTGGGTCGGGGCGTCCTCGGTTGCCGGCAGGTTCAGCACTTTCCCGTTGGCCAAGCAGAATGACGACGCGTGTTTCGGGCACTCGACCGTACCGTCTTCAACCCACCCTTCCGACAGCGAATAGTTACCGTGGGTGCACCGGTCGTTGAGCGCGTAGATCCCGTCGTCGGTGCGGAACACCGCAATCGGTTCGCCACCGGTTACCTCGTGGCCAATATAGACGCCCTCTTCGATGGGGAAATCTTCTGCTCCACCAATATCAATCTGTGACATATAACCTCCTGAATTAGCCTAGAAACCCCAATTGGCCCACGCCATCGCCTGGGTCACAAGTTTGCCGCGCCCGCCCTCAAATTCGGACTGGATTTTGCGCGACAGGGCTTCATCCGGTGTCACCCACGCTACCTGTAAGGCATCCTGGCGGGGCTGCGTGTCTCCTCGGACCGGCACCACGTAGCACAGGGCCACGGCGTGTTGGCGGTCGTCGGTGAGCCCGGATGTAGAAGCGTACGGGAAGTATTCCGCGACTGTAAAGGGTGTCAAGCTCATAGGCAACTGCGGCATTGCCAAGGGGCCCAGGTCTTTTTCCAGGTGGGTCATCAGTGTCTCGCGAATCGAGCGCATATAGTGGACGCGACCGGAGACAAACGAGTACCGGAAATTGCCCGACTCATCGGCCCGATACAGCAGGCCAACTTCCACGACGCGGCCGTGGTCATCAAGGCGGACAGGGATTGCTTCGACGTATACCATCGGCAACCGCTCGCGCGCCGTTGCTAGTTCAGTTGCAGAGAGCCACCCGGGATCCGGGTCAGGAGTTCGAACCGTCATGGCCTCCACTCTACAGTGGCCCGTCCTCATGTCAGGTTGGGCTACGTCACACTTTGAGTCGGAATGCTCCGTGCTCTCGCGGCGGCCATGTTGCGCGTCCCAGCTATCTGGGTCATTACAATCGGCAGTATGCCTTCCTACCGCGCGATCCTACCTATCGGCGATGTGCATCCCGGCCACGGACCCGAAGAAGTCATGGACTCGGCCGTTGCCGCCGTATCGTCCATCGCCACCGTCGAGCACACCGATATTCAGATCCTTTCCGGTGTCCCGCAGATTGTTGTGCGCTTTCATATTGACGACGACGATGATGCTCAGTCCGTCTCCGTTGCGATGCAGGACGCGGTTTCGCGGGTCGCCAGTACCGGTGCCGGACGGTTGCTCCTACGTCGTGGCGGTCGTTGGGTGACAGTCTAAGGGGCTTAGATTTTATACAGGTGGGTGAGGTGGGTGAGCGCGACAGAACGTGCGCACCACCTCATTGACGCGTTCTGGCTGTTCTAGGTTGGTCGCATGACCGGCGCCTGGGATCATTCGCAGTTCGGCGTCCGGTATAGCGGCGTGGAATTCGTAGGCGACCCTGATGAAGAGCTCGCGCTCGAATGTTGTAGGGCGAACGTCGTCGGCCACAGCAGCGAGCAGGTCCACAAACTCCGAGGGTGGGTCACCGGCAACTCTAATTCCGTCAGAGCGGGGTCGAAGTCTGATTCGGCCAGTATTTCTCGAACGCTTCCGGGCACAACTGAGGTTGTCAGACACGACTGTCCCGGGCCGCATCGTGGATGAAAAACGACAAGAGGCCATTCGCAAACTTTTCGATGGGCGATCTTCAACCTGTCCGCTTCTCAGCTGTCGTAACTCAAGAGTTCTTATCGGACGGGTTACTGTCGCGTTCAAATAGGGCTATGAGATAGCTAATTATCTGTGAAATGCAACTGGCTGACGGACAGTGTGGGTAAGTTTAAAGTTTTCCACAAAACCTACCCATAAAGCTTACTTCGACATAGCTAAAAATAAAATAGTTATACGTAACCACCTAAACTATCTCTTCCCAAATATCTTCTCATCCGAATGGAAGGAGGCTGGCCGTGGATTTCACCAAGCTATTGCCCAATATAGGTATTCCCGTATCGTCGCCGGCCTTCGATGAGACAGCCATCCCCGACATGAGCATTGGTGAGGTCGCCTATGCGGCCGCGTTGTTTCAGAGCGTGTTGGCCCAGCGGATGGCCGATCCGGCCACGCTGGGAGAGTTCTCGCAGTTCTCGACGGCACCGGGGGCGGACTGGTCGGGCTTCGATCCCGATCATGCCACCACCCGGGCCCGCCCCGCTGCCAAGAACGACCAAGCCGACATGGGCCCGGGACCGTCAGTCACCTCCGAGGAGTCTGTCACCAGGAGTGAACCGTCACGGCCGCAACCGGTGGCCCCGGAGAATTACTATGACTCGGTGCCTGGGATCGCGCATATGGTGCGGCAGTTGCAGTCAGCCGCGGATGCGACCCTGACGCATTTCGCTGCCCACGTCGACGCTGCGTTGGGTGACCAACAAACCTATTTGGGTACCCCTGAAGGGGTGAAAGGCTTCAATGATTCGTCCCAGTACTTCCGGGAGGTGCTGCGCTTTTCTCGGGCGACCACCAAGAAGATCCATGAGCGGATCCCCTATGTCACCTGGACGCCCGGTAAGGACCCTTCGTGGCAGGCCTACCAGCCTCAGATGGTGAAGGTGGCGAAGTCGTTTGCCGACGGTGCCATCCCCGCAGAAAACCTGGACCGCATCATCAGCCTAGACCAGGACCTGACCAAATATGTGCGCAAGACCAAGGCCCTGCCCGCCGATAAAGCCGATATCATGGCCGCCTTTGAACCCGCGCTGGTGGATGCTGCCGAAACTGCCACCCCCGACGAATTATCGAAGGCCAAGACCCGGTGGGCTGATCGGATTGCCCATGCCCTGGACGCCGACGGGCCACCCGTGGCGCATACGATCCGCAAGCAGGCCGATAATGCGATCTGGACCAAAAATATGGCCGATGGGTCCGGCAAGATTGGCATGCATGCCACCCCGGAAGTCTATGCCTTGTTTAAGAACTGGGCCCTACATCAGCTGAATTTTCACGGCACCCCGATTGAGATCTCCCAAGAACACCTGGACCTACTGAAGACTGACACGGCCGACGAGCCCACACCGGCCGACACCTTTGACAATATTGATGATCTGAAATCCCAGCCCAACCCGGAAGCAACCGCAGAAGATGCCAACGGACACCAAGTCCCAGCCGACGAGGTCGATGCCATCGACACCTTGTCGACCGGCCAACGCTTAGCGGCCATTGTCATGGGCATGTTTCACACCATAGTGACCATGGATCCCAAAGACCTCGGCGCCAAAACCGCTCACGGGGCCTCGGCCCAGCTGATGATTGTCCAAGACATCGACACAGCCTACGCCACCCTCGGGGTCGGAGCGTTACCTGAGGCAGTGCGACGACCACCCGGCCCCGCAGGCATCCTGCCACCGATCATCAAAGCACCCAATCCGGAGGATCCCGACACGCCACTGTGTCACGATCCCTCCCACATGGCAGGCTCCGCACCACCGTGGACACCCTTTGTTTCCGAGGCCGTTAACATCGGGCCCATCCACCCCACCGATGCCGCCCCGTTAGCTTGCGACAGCAAACTGGTCGGCCAAATCTGGAACGGCACCCATGAGGTCTTAGCCCAACATCGGGCCCAGAGACTGTTTACCCCAACCCAACGCCGCGCCATTCTGGCCCGCGACCGAGGCTGCCAAACCCCCGGCTGCACCGTGCCGGCGATCTATTGCCAGATTCACCACATCCGCGAATGGCTCCACGGCGGCCTCACCAACGTGGACAATGCCATCACCCTATGCGCCCACCACCACGCAGCCGTCCACAATAACAAGTGGACCATCCGCAGACACCACGAGACCACGTTCTTCCAACCCGCCCCCTGGCTCGACCCAACTCAACCACTGCTGCGCAACCTCTACTGGAGCCTATAGCGGTATTGAGTTTGGCTGCGCGCGCTCATTCGTCTTCTTCATCCAGATAAACGAGGTGCTCCATAGCGCGTTTTTCGGCAGAGGTGATTTGGTATCGGCGGTTTTCCGTCGCGGCTAGCACCACGAACAGCCCGAGCGAGGCTATGACTGCGAGGAGAATCGATTGGTTATCGCCGAAGAGCCGGGCTCCGATAATTGGTATCATCCCCAGGGCGAACCCTACTGCGATGGACATGCGACCGCGACCGGTCAACGTCAGTCGAGACAGTGCTACTAGCAATACCAGCGTTGCAATGATCGCCCAGAATATTTCAGGGATAAAGAGCAGATCCAGAATGCCCCACGATGCCATGGCAGTAAAGACTGTTGTCATAGTAAAAATCAGCATCCAGCCGGTAAACATGCCGATGGGTTGATCGACCAGATATCGTTCTCGCACGGTACGTTCTGTGTATTTATTAAGATTGCGGACGGCTTGAACGAGCAGCACCGTTGCCGCAGCCGACGTGATGACTTCTAAACCCCAATTTTGGAAATGCACTAACAGTAAGGTGCCAGAGGACAGCAGCATGGCGTTGAGAACATACCACGCGGTCGTTCTGTTTCGTACAGCCGAATACTGTGAAGGGGACCATTGATACAAGGTGTAGGCCAACATCATTGCCCATAACAGTGGCCAAACAACGATGTGCCAGTTAGCCATCGACATCAGGGAAGTGGAACCCCGATAGATGCCATCGTGGGCGTCGAGCACTGATGGCCACGGCCCCAACCAACCCAAAGCGAACAGGCCCACGAGGACAAACAGAATCCAGCTGATGCTTAGGACAATGCGGCGGAAACCATCCAGCTGCTCTGGGTCTGGGTCCTCCGTCATTGGTTTACGAAACGGCAGCACGACTTCTTCTGGCGAATCGTCGTCGATCGGTTCATCGTTCGAGGGAGGGGGTGGCGTCTGAGCTTCGATGGATCGTGCCTTATTCACAATGCGTTCGAGCCGCTGCCATTCGGGCAATTTAATGCGCGCTAACTCTAAGAGCTCTTCGTCGCGAAGATACTCGCCCTCTTTTTGTAACATAGGGCGGTTCTCAGGAGCCGGGACGTCGTCGGACTCCACTTCGCGAGCCGCCTGAAGCAGCGCCTGTGTCTCTCGCTCCTGTTGCCGACGACGAGCTGCAGCCGCCTGTTGACGCTCAAGCTCCGCCATCTTTTCAGCTTCGCGTTCCCACTGCGACTCCAGCGCACGCTTAGCCTCTTCAACTTCGTACGCTAGTTGCCGTGCACGTTCTTCAGCTTCGCGTGCGGCACGACGCTCATCTTGGATCTTCTGCCACCGCTGCTGAAGACGATCGGGCGTGTTCGCGATCGCGTACTCGATCTCTTCTTGGGTCGGTCCGCGAAAGGAATCCAACCACGTGTTGATATTATCCTGCCACGATTCGAAGCGTTGACGCAGGGCCATTCGCGCCTTTTTGGGCTTCTTACCCCGAGGCGCTTCTTCTGTTGCTTTAAGTTCAGGCGCAGGGTTTTCGACGTCGTTATCCTTTGCTGTGGGTCCGGCCACGTCGTCCTCTTTGGGATACATATCAGCGGATTCTGGCACATCAGGGGTGTATGGGGATTCCCTCAAACGCTTGAGCGCTTCGGAAGACTCTGATGGCTCTTGGCTCACGTGCACTCCTTCCGCATGATTTCCCTGAGTCCGGCTATTTTACTGCTGTCCTGTGCAATTCACGATGTGACACGCTAGAGACAGATACTCAAGATGGTGCACTTCATTCTGGGCCGAATTCTAGTCGACGCCGCGTAACAAACTCGCGTGATACGCCAGATAACGGATCGGTGAATCCCAGACCACTGGCCAATAACTGCAGCGGTTTTGCATAGTCATCGGGTGCGTGGTCGAGTAACTCAGGATAAAATCGATCGTGCAAGATGCCGTGTCCCAGCGCCGCCAAATGAATACGCAGCTGATGCGTCCGCCCGGTTCGCGGATACAGTGCCACATGAGCTAATACGCCGTCATTGGTGATCCGCTGGCCGAGCAACTCGATGTCGGTGATGGCATTGGGGCCTGTGGTGGGTGCGTGACTGCGTCGACGTTTGCCGACTCGGGGCGCTTCGATACGTCCGGAATCTGCTGCATCGTAGGCCTCAACCTCGGCCGTGATGACGCCTTTTGTCTTGATGATGCGGTTTCGGAAGGTCAGCGGAAAGCGCTGCAGATACAGCTCCGCGGGGGAGGGTAGTTGAACCACGGCCTGATAGTGGCGGGTCACCTGGCGGTGTTCGAACAGCTGCTGATAGGCCCCGCGGGTTGTCGGGTTGGGGGAGAACAACAGCACGCCGGCGGTTGCACGATCCAACCTGTGCAGCGGGACGAGCTCCGGGATGTTGAGTTGGTTGCGTAACCGCACGAGGGCGGTTTCTTGGACGAATCGTCCACCCGGCGTCGTTGGTAAAAAATGGGGTTTATCGACGACGACCAGGTGCTCATCGACGTGCAGGATGTCGAGGTCAAACGGGATGGGTGTTTCGTTGGGGACCGTGCGGTAATACCAGACGAATTCGTGTTCGTCGGCCGAGGTCTCGTGCGTGATAACCGTGCCGTCGTTGCCCACGATTTCGCCATCGCGGATGCGCTGGGTGATCGACTCGTCGCTGAGGTGCGTGAATCGGGCACGCAAATAGTTGACGACAGTGGTGTCGGTTCCGGCGGGGATGCGCAGCCGCGTCGGTCCGACACCGTTTCGCACGGGCAGTGGTGGATTGGCCATGGTTCCAGTTTAGGCGCGGTATCGGATGGCATTTGGCGCGGTATAGAACCCGGCTTCGACTAAATGTGAGGCCAGCTCCGAGTTGACGATCGGATCGCCGTTGACGGTAGCGATGGCCAGCTTGTCGGTGCCGGCACGTTGCAGCACATCGGCCAAGGCGTTTGCAGCGGGACCGAGGTGCTCATCGTCGAACTGCAACAGCGTTTTGCCACCTCGCTCAAGATACAACACGAGCCTTCCGTTGACGAGTACAACATAAGCACCGGCTTTGCGGCCGGGGCGGTGCCCTTCGGTACCGGGCCACTCTAATGTTGCGCCGTAGGGATTGGCCGGGTCAGTTGCGGCCAATCCGACGGCTAACGGGTGGGTCGGTTCCTGGTCGAAGGCTCGCAACGCGTCAATGGTGGCGGCGGTCGAGAACTGAGCGGCGCCGAGCCCGTCGATAAAATACCCGCGACGGATGTGCCCCGACTCTTCCATCTTGGACAATAACCGGTAGTACGCCGAAAACCCGCCGGGTAGGGCTTCGGCGTTGACAGCCCCGCGAGTGATCACGCCGTAGCGGTCCAGCAGGTATTCGGCCTGGGCGTGGAGGGCGGTGGTGTTGTCGGTGGTGCGGTCAGGCAGCAGCGACCAGCGACCCACGGCGGTTGGAGGATCGGTTTGGGCTACCATATTGGTTGACGGTGCGAGCCGGTTCAGACGACGCAGGCGTGCTGCGCGCCGCGGCGATGAGCGTTGGGCCCGCCCGCGTCGGGCAGTTGATTTGGTGTAGGTTGCGCGCACCGCGGTGAAGGTGTCGTTTGTGACCACCCCGGCCCAGAACAGATCCCACAGGGCGGCCAAAATATCGGGCCCGCTGTGCTCCAGCTGGGCTGTCAGGGCCGAGTAGAACCAGCCACCGGTGTTGGTTAGGGCATCGACGATGTCGTCATGGACGGTGGTGCGATCGTCGGTGGTACGGATCGGCAGGGTCAGGTCGATCGTGTCGACGTGATGAAACGCAACCGATTGGTCGGCCGCACCGGCCATGACAAACTGGCCGGTGGCTAAGAGTTCATCCAGCATGGCCGGTTGGTAATCCACCACGCGCGCCGGCAGGATGGCCGACTCCCACACCTGGGCCGGAGCCGCGAAACCGGTGAGCTGATCTAACACGATGGCTAACCCGTCCACGCCGCGTTCCTGCGGGGCGGGCGAGACCTGATGCTGTTGTACCAGGTAGCGCGCGTACGCGGTGTGTTCCACGGGTTCGACTTCGGCACGCAGCTGGGCCAGCGAACGTCGCCGGATTCGTGCCAAGACGTCGACGTCGCACCATTCGTCGGTTGCCACGGGACCGTCACCCGGTGGCGGGGTTGACATGTACGCCCCGAAGGTCACGCGCTGCTGGGATGCCAGCCGCTGCAGTACTTGGTGGGCGATAACGGGCCCGATGCCGAGTCGTTGGGCGACCTGCGGTGCGGTGAACGGTCCATGGGTTCGGGCATACCGGGATACCAGATCACCCAGCGGATCATCGACGGACTGTTCGAAGGCGGCCGGCACGCCGATGGGTAGCGGGATGCCCAATCCGTCACGCAGCCGGGGGGCGTCTTCGATCGCAGCCCAGTAATGCTGCGAACCCATGCGCACGCGGATCGCGCGCTTATCGTCGACTAATGTTCGCACCCACGTCTCGGCGGTGGCCGCATTAACCGGCGCGTCGTTGTCGTGCAGCCGCTCGGTTAATTCCTCGGTGGTTAACGGTCCCAGCAACCGCAGTAGATCGGCGGTACCTTCAATGCCGGTGAGTCGCCGCGACTCGGCAGTATGCTGCAGGTCAGCCTCAACCTGCGCGATGATCTCGTCGTCGAGCAGCTCGCGCAGCATGTCCTGGCCCAGCAGCTGGGACAACAACCCGGCATCCAGAGATAATGCCGCAGCCCGACGCTCGGCCAGCGGCGCATCATTTTCGTACATGAACTGCGCCGTGTACCCGAATAACAGCGTTTGGGCGAACGGTGAGGCCTGCGGGGTTTGTACCTCGACGACGCGCAGCACCCGGGTTCGAACCTGGTCGAGAATCTCGAGCAGCCCGTCGATGTCGTACACGTCCTGGAGCACTTCGCGCACGGTTTCCAAAATGATCGGAAACTGCGGGTATTTCGACGCCACGGCCAGCAGCTGAGCGGCGCGCTGGCGTTGCTGCCACAGCGGGGTACGTTTTGCCGGATCCCGCCGGGGCAACAGCAGTGCGCGGGCGGCGTTTTCGCGAAAGTGCGCGGCAAATAGGGCCGAACCCCCGACGTGTTGACGCAGCTGATCGCGCAGGTCTTCGGGCTCGAACCAGAAAATATCGGCGGTGGGCGGCTCACCGTCCGTGGCCGGAATACGCACGATGATCCCGTCGTCACCGGCCATCGCATTCGCATCAAACCCATAGGTGGCCTTCACGCGCTCGGAGATGACCAGTGCCCAGGGTGCGTGGATGGCTTTGCCAAACGGCGAGTGCAAAATGACGCGCCAGTCGCCAAGTTCATCGCGGAAGCGTTCGATGACGATGGTCGTATCGGTGGGCAAATGCCCCGTGGATTCACGCTGTTCAGTCAGGTAGTCCAGCAGATTGGCCCGAGCATTTGCGTCGAGCCCGGCGGTTTGCAGGCGCTGGTCAATATTAGGATCCGCGAGCGCTTCGCGCCGAAACGCACCGGTTGCGCGCCCCAACTCGAGTGGTCGGCCGGGTTGGTCCCCGCGCCAGAAGGGGAGTCGGCCGGGTTGGCCGAAGGCAGGAGTTACCAGTACGCGGTCGTGGGTGATTTCTTGAATCTGCCAGGTGGTCGCGCCCAAGATGATCGTTTCACCGACCCGGGATTCGTAGACCATTTCTTCGTCGAGTTCGCCCACGCGCTTGGCGACGTCGGAATCCGTGGCCAAATACACCCCGAACAGCCCGCGATCGGCGATGGTCCCACCGGAGGTGACGGCCAGCCGTTGCGCGCCGGGCCGGGCGGTAATGGTCCCGGCTTCGCGATCCCAGACCACGCGCGGTTTCAGTTGCGCGAATTCGTCGGACACATATTTGCCGGCCAGCAAATCCAGCACCGAGGCATACACATCCAGTGACAGCGTGGTGAACGGTGCCGACCGGCGCAGCAGGTCCAACCACTGCTGATCCACCAACTCGTCCATCGCCGCGGCCGCAATCGTGTGCTGGGCCAAAATATCCAGCGGGTTGGCCGGAATCGAGATCGCCTCAATATGCCCCGATAACATCCGCTCAGTCACCACGGCCGCATCCACGACGTCGGCCCGGTGCAGCGGGAAAAACCAGCCGACCGAGACTTCCCCAACCTGGTGCCCGGCACGTCCGACGCGCTGCAAACCCGCGGCAACCGTGGGCGGCGACTGCAGGTGCACGACCGCGTCCACCACACCCATATCAATACCCAATTCCAACGACGACGTTGCCACAACCAGCCGCAGCGTGCCCGACTTGAGCCCTTCTTCGACCTCGGAACGCGCCGTGGCAGACATCGATCCGTGGTGGGTTTGGGCAAACTCTTCCTCGGGACCGGCCGGCTGCTCGCCGTCATCATCGGCACTGAGGGCCTCGGTCTGGCGTTGTTCCCACAGTTCATTGAGCGCTTCGGTGAGCCGCTCGGCCGATCGGCGTGAGTTTACGAACACGATCATGGATCGGTAGTCGTCAGAGAGCTCCATGATCTTGGCCTGTACATGCGGCCACATCGACACGTTTTCTTCCGGCGAGGCTCCCGTGTCGGGTTGGGTCATATCAGTCACCGGCACCGACACCGTAATGTCCCAGCGTTTCTGCTCGGCCCCGTCGACCACCGTCACGGGTTGTACACCGCCCAAAAACCGGGCAACCTCTTCGGCCGGACGCACCGTCGCCGATAGCCCAATGCGTTGGGCTGGCTCATCCAATAACGCGTCCAGGCGCTCAAGTGACACCGCTAAATGCGCACCACGCTTATTGCCGGCAAGCGCATGCACCTCATCGACGATCACGGTGTTGACCCCCGTCAACGTCTCCCGCGCCTTCGAGGTCAACATCAGATACAGCGATTCGGGGGTAGTGATCAGAATCTCGGGTGGATCCGTGATCAACCGACGACGATCCCGCGGCGAGGTGTCACCGGATCGAACGCCCGTGCGAATTTCGGGGACCTCATGTCCCTGCGCCATGGCGGTTTGGGTGATACCGACCAGTGGGGCGGTGAGGTTCCGCTCGACGTCGACACCCAGTGCTTTCAATGGCGAAATGTACAACACTTTGGTGCGCGGCTTTTTGGGTTGCTCAGCCTCAGTGGGCTGGGTGATGAGTTTATCGATGGCCGATAAAAACGCGGCCAGCGTCTTGCCCGAACCTGTCGGCGCGATCACCAGGGCGTGCTGTCCCGAGGCGATGGTTTCCCAAGCGCCAACTTGCGCTTTTGTGGGCGCCTCGAACGAGGACTCGAACCACGATTTGGTGGCGGCGGAAAACGTATCGAGCACGGCGGCGGTCATGACCACAGACTACTGGTGATGATACGGTCGGCCCGCAGAAATTTCCTGAGCGCGATAAATCTGTTCAACCACCATCAGTCGCACTAACTGATGCGGGAACACCAACTTAGACAACGCCCATATTGTATTGGCCCGAGCTCGCAGTCGGTCGTTGACGCCATAGGCCCCGCCGATAATAAGCACCGGGTGGCGCGCGGTGTCGAATAACTGTTGCAGATGCCCGGCCAGCTGGGGTGAGGTGAATTGCTTGCCGCGCTCATCCAATAAGATCACGTGATCAGCCGGACGGAGATGTTTTTCGATGGCCGCGGATTCTTCTTCCCGCGACCGTTGTTCGCCAGCATTCGTATGCGGCACGAGCTTAAAATCGACGTCGTAGGGTTTCTTCAAGCGTTGACTGAAGCGCTCAATACCATCAACCACCCAGGGCTCATGACGTTTCCCCACCGAGATAATCCGGATTGACAAGCCCTAACTCCCCATCGCGCAAGCATTGTTTTCACGTTTGACCTATTGTAGCTTGACGGCATGGAGTTTACCCCGTGGACCATCCTGGTTGATGCTGGACTCATTGGACTGCTACTTATAATCGGTGCGGGCTTACGCGCCGTGATTCGCCCCATCCAATCTCTCATGATTCCCGCTTCAGTACTCGCGGGTCTGCTTGGACTCATTTTAGGGCCGCAAGTGCTCGGGTGGCTCCCGTTCTCCGATCAACTGTCGACGTATTCTTCCGTCCTGATTGCCGTGGTCTTCGCTGCGGTCGCGATGACCGACGACTTCGACGTGCGAAAACTCAACCGCAACGTCGGTGGATTCGCTGCACATGGCGTACTGATGTATTCCCTGCAAGTAGCCCTGGGTATGGCCCTGGTGCTGTTGGTACTGCAACCGCTCTTTGACGCACCAGACTCGCTCGGGGTCATCCTGTTCGCAGGCTGGGCGGGTGGATACGGGACCGCAGCCGCGATGGGCGACGCATTTGCCGAGTCAAGCCCAGAAATCGCATCACTAGCGTTTACCTCTGCCACCGTTGGCATCATCATCGGTATCGTCGGCGGGATTATTCAAGCCCGAATCGGTGCAAACCGAGGTCACGTGCAGGCGTTTGGTTCGATTAGTAGCCTTCCTGAAGAAGAGCGCACCGGCGTTATTCGCCACGTCAATAAACGGCCCTCCATCGGCCAGCACACCCACACGGGCTCATCCATTGAGTCACTTGGCTTCCAAGTATCCGTTGTCGTGATGATCTCTGCGGTGGCCTACGGGCTCTCATTAGTCATTGAGAACTTTTGGCCCGACCTTGCGGTACCCGTTTTCGTCTTGGCGTTCCTGACCGGACTGGTTATGCGTGCTGTCATGGCGAAGGGGCGGGTGGCAAAGTACATCGATAAACCCACCCTTCAGTCGATCTCGGGTACCGCCACGGATATGTTGATCGTCGCCGGTATTGCCTCGATTCAACCCCAGATTGTGGCAGATTTCGGCATTGAACTGATCTTGATGTTTATTTTCGGCCTCATCCTGACCCTCTTCCTGGGGCTTTGGGTTGCGCCGCGACTGATGCACAAAGGGTGGTTCGAGCGCTCGCTGTTTACCTGGGGCTGGTCCACCGGGGCCGTTTCAACCGGTATTGCGATGCTGCGCATCGTGGACCCGCAGCTCAAATCCGGCACGCTTGAAGATTTTGGACTCGCCTATATCCCGGTGACACCCGTGGAGATCTCGGCGGTGACGTTTGTGCCGCCGCTGATCATAGCCGGAGCAGCTTGGGCCGTCGTCGGGATCTGGGGTGCCATCGCCGTGGCAGCCGTCGTCGTGGGGCTCTTTATCGCCCGGGCGAATAGGCGCGAAGCCGAGTCGGTTAGGTAACTAGTCCTGATTCACCAACACCATCTTGCCGGTGGTCCTTCCGGTTTCACCGGCCTGGTGCGCCTGAGCTGCCTCCCGCAACGGATACGTTTTGGCGATCGTGGGCCACAGTTTCCCGTCCTCGACCAGCTTGGCGAGCGCAGACATTCCAGCGTGGTCGTCCTCAACAAGCATCAACTCGGCCCGCACACCGAGACGGTCAGCCGCTTCCCATAGCCCATCTGCCGGACGTGGGATTGTGGAAACCAACAGTCCGCCCGGCCGAAGGGTGTATAACGAGCGCAACTGATACTCTCCGCCGATCGTATCGAACACCACATCGACGTCTCGTACTACTTCAGCAAAGTCTACGCTGCGGTAATCGATGGCTTCATCCACACCCAGCTCATACAAAAACTCGTGTTTCGCAGCGCTTGCGGTGCCAATGACGCTAGCACCGCGCGCTTTAGCAATCTGGACCGCCAGGTGCCCCACCCCACCGGCGGCCGCATGAATCAGCACCCGTTGGCCCGATGCTAGGTGCGCCGTATCGACCAGACTCTGCCAGGCCGTCAGTCCGGCCAGGGGCAGCGCTGCGGCGTGTACGTGGTCCAGCCTCTGGTTTCGGCACAAACGCGCGGGTCGGGCCGACCACATACTGCGCATGGGCCCCAACGCCGTGCGGGTAGGGCAGCATGCCGAACACTTCGTCGCCGGGTTTATATAACGTCACTCCCAGGCCGACGGCTTCGACCACGCCCGAAACATCCCAGCCCAGCACCAGGGGCAAGTCTCGAACGAATGCGGCTCCGGCGCGGTTCTTCCAATCGGTCGGGTTAAGACCCGATGCATGCACCCGAATCAGGATTTCACTCAGCCCGGGTTCGGGTATGGGGAGTTGGACGGGTTCTAGCACTTCGACGTCGCCGAAGCGCTGCTGTTGGATTGCCAGCATGGTTGAGTCTGTCATGGTTCCCATCGTGGCATCGCAGCGTCACGTCTCACAAGGTTCAAGCACGCGAACGTGTGCGTGAATCGAGCCACAACCCCTCAAGATATGTATACAGCACAGCCGAATCGGGTAGCTGTTTCAGGTGTCATTGGCCAAAACCGGCAAACGATGTATACACTGTGGGTATGCGTGCCAGTGAACGAGCTTACGAAGCACTGCGGCGGGACATCCTGAATTGGGACCTCCCGCCGGGCTCAGTTCTTGCCGAGGTCGAGTTGTCTGAACGCCTCGGTGTTTCCCGCACCCCGGTGCGAGAAGCCGTCGCAAAATTGGTGGCTGACGGACTCGCGGATGCCCAACGCGGCCGCGGAACCGTCGTCTCCGATGTGTCACTGGACGACCTAGCAGACATGTTTGTGCTGCGCCGGATACTAGAAACCGAATCAGCACAACTGGCCGCCACCAGCGATCAAACCCACAAGTTTGTCCCGCTGGCCGAAAAGTTCCGAGCTTTTGCTGAAGACACCGAAATCTTGGCGGATCCCGGTCCGTATTACCAGCTGATCACCACCATGGATGAGCTCATCGATTCCGCGGCGGGCAACAGCTATCTGACCGGAGCGCTGGCCAATTTGCGGGTCCACCTGATCCGTGTTCGTCGCATGGCAAAGGACGACACCGCGCGGCTGGCGGCTTCAGCGGAAGAGCACTCCAAGATTGCCGAAGCAATCGCCAATAAGAACCCCCTAGTTGCTAGGGCAGCGACCGTGATGCACTTGCAGGCGTCGCTGGACCACATTCTGACCCACGCCGAAACCCCGAAGGGACCTCATGATTAACCACGAAGTACGTGTCCACCCATCTGCCGATAACCTGGCGCACGAAGATCAACTGGCATACAAGATCGCCAAAGTCGCCGCCGACGACGTCGAAGTGACCGACGAAGTTAAAGAGATGATTATTAACCGCATCATCGATAACGCTTCGGTCGCGGTAGCTTCGTTGAACCGCGCCCCGATTATTTCGGCTCGTGCACAGGCCACAACTCACGCACCGTCCACCAATGGCACGGGTGCTTCGGTTTTTGGCATTGAAGAAAAAGTTTCGCCGGAGTGGGCAGCCTGGGCCAATGGTGTAGCCGTGCGTGAACTCGACTATCACGACACCTTCCTGGCCGCCGACTACTCGCACCCCGGTGATAACATCCCGGCCATTCTGGCCGCAGCTGAACACGCCGGTAAATCTGGCCACGACCTGATCCGCGGGATTGCCACCGGCTACGAAATCCAGGTGAACTTAGTCAAAGCTATCTGCCTGCACGAACACAAGATCGACCACGTCGCACACTTGGGCCCATCGGCTGCCGCCGGTCTGGGTACCCTGCTCGGCGCCGACGTCGAAACCATTTTCCAGGCTGTGGGCCAGGCACTGCACACCACAACAGCAACCCGTCAGTCGCGCAAGGGCGAGATCTCGACCTGGAAGGCACACGCCCCAGCCTTCGCCGCCAAGATGGCCGTCGAAGCAATTGACCGTGCGTTGCGCGGCCAGACCTCACCTGTGCCAATTTATGAAGGTGAAGACGGTTTCATCGCCTGGATGCTGGATGGCCCAGACGCCAAATACACCGTCCCGCTGCCCGAAGAAGGCGAACCGAAACGTGCCATCCTGGACACCTACACCAAAGAACACTCGGCCGAATACCAGGCGCAGGCCTGGATCGACCTGGCGCGCAAGCTGAATCAACAGCACCCAGAGGCCACCGATCCGGCTAACGTCGAATCCATTCTGATCAAGACCTCCCACCACACCCACTATGTGATCGGCACCGGAGCCAACGACCCAGAAAAAATGGATCCAAAGGCTTCGCGTGAGACCCTAGACCACTCGATCATGTACATCTTCGCGGTCGCTCTGCAGGATGGCTCCTGGCACCACGTGGACTCCTACGCGCCAGAACGCGCCCAGCGCCCAGACACCGTAGAACTGTGGCACAAGGTCTCAACCGTTGAGGATCCCGAGTGGACCCGTCGTTACCACTCGCTGGACCTGAACGAAAAGGCTTTCGGTGGCTCGGTCGAAATCACCCTGAAAGATGGCACCGTCATCACGGACGAAATCGCCGTCGCCGACGCACACCCACTGGGAGCTCGTCCGTTTGGCCGTGAGCAGTACATCAACAAATTCCGTACCCTGGCAGAGGGTATCGTGGAAGAGACAGAGATCACTCGCTTCCTCGATACCGTCGCACGCCTCGACGAACTGAAAGCTGGTGAACTCGATCAGCTCAATGTCCTCGCCAAGCCGGGTTACATCAACCCAGCAGATGCACCGAAAGGACTGTTCTAAATGTTGTATTCCAAAGTTACCCCCGCAGACAAGCGCCGCGCGCTGCGCGACATGCTCACCCCCGGCGCTGCCCGGCAGTTCCCGGGTGCCTTCAACCCGCTATCGGCACGGTTGATCGAAGAGAAAAATTTCGACGGGGTGTACATCTCTGGCGCGGTGCTGGCCAATGATCTGGGTCTACCAGACATCGGCTTGACGACGCTGCCCGAAGTGGCCAATCGGGCCGGCCAGATCGCCCGGATGACCGACCTGCCGGCCCTGGTCGACGCCGATACCGGATTTGGTGAGCCCATGAACTTGGCGCGCACCATTCAAGAACTCGAACACGCGGGCCTGGCAGGCATGCACATCGAGGACCAGATCCTGCCGAAACGCTGCGGTCACCTCGACGGCAAGACCGTCGTCGATACCGCAACGATGACGCAGCGTATCGCAGCGGCCGCCGATGCACGCATCGACGAAAACTTCCTCATCATGGCTCGCACCGATATCCGTGGTATCGACGGATTGGATGCTGCAGTCGATCGTGTCAAAGCCATGGTGGATGCCGGGGCGGATGCGATCTTCCCGGAAGCCATGAAGGATCTGTCAGAATTCGAAACGATCACCAGTGCCGTCGACGTACCCGTGTTGGCGAACATGACCGAGTTCGGCAAGTCCGAACTGTTCACCCGTCAGCAATTGGCCGATGTCGGTGTTGCGATGATCATCTATCCGGTCACCCTGTTGCGCAGTGCAATGGGCGCGGCCGAACGGGTCCTCGACACCATCAACGCGCACGGTACGCAAGACGCTTACGTCGATCAGATGCTAACTCGTGCGAGACTGTATGAGCTGGTGGCTTACGAGGACTACAACGCCTTTGACTCCGGAATCTTCAACTTCGAAGTGCCCGGCCTCGATGTCCAAGCCAACGCCGAAAACCTCTAACTCCGAGGAGAACCATGACTATGACCGAAGAAATTAAAAAAGGCCTCGTCGGCGTTGTCGCCGACACGACCGCCATTTCCAAAGTCAACCCAGACACCAACTCGCTGCTGTACCGCGGCTACCCGGTCCAGGAACTCGTTGCGAAAAAATCCTTCGAGGAAGTCGCCCTGCTGCTGTGGAACGGCGAACTGCCATCCCAAGCAGAACTGGATGACTTCATCAAACTGGAACGCGCCAACCGCGCACTGGACCCACAGGTCAAAGCCGCGATCGATCTGCTGCCAAAAGACGCTCACCCGATGGACGTCGCCCGCACCGCAGTGTCGGTGATTGGTGCTCGGCACGATGACGCAGAAAACTCCGATCCCTCGGTCGAGTTGCGCAAGGCCAAAGAACTCTTCGCTGCCTTCCCGGCCGTTGTGGCCTATGATCAACGTCGTCGTCGTGGTTTGGATGTTGTCGAACCACGCGAAGACCTGGACTATTCGCAGAACTTCTTGTGGATGACGTTCGGTGAAGAGTACGCCCCAGAAGTCGTCGATGCATTCCGTGTGTCGATGGTGCTCTACGCCGAGCACTCGTTCAACGCGTCGACCTTCACCGCTCGCATTATTACCTCGACCGAAGCGGATCTGCACTCGGCGGTTACCGGTGCGATCGGTGCTCTGAAGGGCCCGCTGCACGGTGGTGCCAACGAGGCCGTGATGCACACGTTCAACGAGATCGGTATCGATAAAAACGAGTCTCGTGAAGACGCTGCAGCACGGGCGAAGGCATGGATGGAAGCCGCGCTAGCCGAGAAGAAAAAGATTATGGGCTTCGGTCACCGCGTGTACAAGTCTGGTGACTCCCGCGTGCCGTCCATGAAGGCCGCACTGGATAAGATGATCGATTATTACGATCGTCACGAAATCCTGGGTCTGTACGACGGGTTAGAAAAGGCCATGGCGGAGGCGAAGAACATTCTGCCAAACCTGGACTACCCGGCTGGCCCGACGTATCACCTGATGGGCTTTGACACGGAGATGTTCACCCCGTTGTTTATTGCTTCACGCATTACGGGTTGGACCGCCCACATCATGGAACAGCGTGCCGATAACGCCCTGATTCGTCCGCTGTCCGCCTACGACGGACCTGAACAGCGCGAAGTGCAGTAACTGTTAAAAACAAAGCCGCGATTCCTGTATGACGGGGGTCGCGGCTTTCGTTCTCTCGAATGAAGTGAGTGCAAGGCAGTAGTGGCCAAACGCGCCTTAGACAAAACTAGCGGTCACCTTTGGAGGAAATATCTTCCATCCGGTGACCGCTGGCCTTCGTGATGCCCTGCTAGGGCTATCGGTAGGGAACTTTTCACCTTCTTGTCTCACCTCTTGGCGTACCTTTTGGTGTCCGGTTCCCTGCGTTAAATTTTAGCAGAGGCAGTGCGATTCTGTCAGCTTAAATTCTGAACTGCCGTCCGCAGAATTCCGCGCAGAACGGGCCTGTTGTTGGTTTCATGGGACACTATCCTTGAACACACCCAGAACACCCGTTTACACAAAGAAGAAGCCCCTATCTCGGTTTTCGACGATGTAGGGGCTTCCAGTATCGCGGTAGCGGAGGGATTTGAA